>OBLN01000041.1_pt1 | contig 44612 bp, 47 predicted proteins | sample 1519301 | NCBI WGS metagenome assembly OBLN01 (sample SAMEA2452533, study PRJEB22499) | sediment metagenome | reverse complement strand
GGACCTGCCCTTTTCTTTTGCTATTCTCATAACTCTCCTCCTAGGTTTTATATTGCCGCCGGGGTTGTGTATCCCACCCATATACTCCGACAGCACCTGCACAGCCTGTTATCTCTTTAACAACTGCGAGTTACAGCGCAGATTCATGCCGCGTTGTACGGTTTTATGACCACGGGGATCTCGTTGTCACTGAACGTATCGAACAGTGAACAGCAGTCTGACTCCACCGCGGTTTTGCCACACGTCCGGCCCAGCTCCGACAGGCCCTTCTCGATCAACGCTTGCAGCTCCGCATCGCCATCTCCCACTACATAGAGACGTACATTTTTATCATTCATACCACATACACCACATCGGAATTGACAATCATCTCGGCGAATTCCGCCGGCTTTCCGGCATCGACATCGACCACCGGCACATCGGCAAAGTCGAGGGACTCGAGTTGCAGCTCGACATCCGGGTCGTTGCGATCCAGCTCACCGACCACCGCGACACGGATCACATCGTCCAGCAGGGTCAGGCCGGTTGCCATGCGCAGTGCCTCGACCTTCTTGTTGCGTGCCACCATCAGCACATTTTTTGTCTCGTCACTCACTTGCACATCCTCCTAAAAGACCAGCACCTGGTCGCTGTTGCGTACCAGTTCGGCGTCCTGATACTGACCTCCGACAATGACCACATCGCTCATCTCATCCAGCGGCATATCGTGGCAGTAGCGCTCCACCGACAGCTCGCAAACTGAAAGGTGCACGGATGGGTTGCGCGACATCTCGATAAAGCTGTCGTCCTTGAGCATGTTCACGCCGTTGTCGGTAAGGAAACAGCGCACACTCCAGTCACGCGCCAGGGCCTCTTTCATCAGGCAGGCGGCGGTGGCCGCCTGCTCCTGATCGGTCACTACGATTCCGAACCTCATGTTCACCCCTTGCGAATTTTCCACAGATAGGAACCGTCACCGTCCTGGCGTTCGAAGATCTCGTTGCCTTCGTTCTCCACCATCGCAATGATTGACTCACCGGATGAGGGGTTGTCGAAGACAAGGTTCAGCACATCGCCGCTACCGAGCTTCTGCAACGCCTTTTTGGTGTACATTTGCGGATGCGGACAGACGTAGCCCTTGACGTCCAGCTCATATTCGCCATCAGCGATTTTGTCGAATTTAATTGCCATGTTCGTATCTCCTCAATAAAGGTTTAAGCAGTTTTTTGTACCGATGGTCTACAGGTCGAAGTCGTCATCCGAAGCCTTGCGTTCCATCCACATATTGAAGGCCTTGACACCCACCAGGCCGCCGAGGGTCACGCCCAGCAGGCCGCCCAGGGTCATGCCGGCAAGGAAGATCCAGCCGGTGAGATCACCGTTGGTGACCGCGGCGAAGAAGGCGCCAACGTTACAGCCCATGCCGAGACGGGCACCGATACCCATCAGCGCGCCGCCAACGAGGGCAAAGGTGGCGGTTTCAAGGTTCGGCACCTTCCATTTGAACTCGCGACGACTCAGGGCCAGCACGGCGGCGCCGAGGATGATGCCCACGGACATCAGTAGCGGGGCGTTGATCAGCGGGTTGGGGATACCGTTCTCCAGACCAAAGAAGACGTTGTCCATCACATCACGGCCCATGCCGTCCATGATCCAGGCACCGAGTTGTGCTTCCTGGGTGGTGATGTACCAGTAGCCGGGGTCGAAAACGGTCTCCTGGATAGAGAGGCCATCGCTGTAACCCATCTTCACCAGCAGTTCGCCGAAATTGAAGATCTGGTAGTGCTCGCGCAGCGCACCGGTCACCCACATCTGCAGGCCGGCGAAGACACCCAGGCCGAGACCGGCCAGTGCGGTGTTCTTGGAGGAGGTCATCATGCCCCAGAAGCCACGCATCTCATCGCCCATGGAGGGGGTTTCCAACTTGTTACGGCGCATATAGCCCTTGCGGTAGACGAACACATAAAGGATGGCGAGAATAATCAGGGTGGGCAGAATGGCGCCGAACAGGGCGTTGCCGATGAAGGTATCCAGCCAGATATTGCCGCTGTCCATCCACTGGCCGACGGTGCCGCCGCTGAGATTCCAGATGTACGGTAGACGGACATGTAGAGAATGGCCAGGATGACGAGAGTCGGCAGAATGGCGCCGAACAGGGCGTTGCCGATGAAGGTGTCCAGCCAGATATTGCCTGTGTCCATCCACGTGCCGACAGTGCCGCCGCTGAGGTTCCAGATGTAACCGGTAACGAACTGGTCGAACCAGCCGTCGGTGACCGACAGCTCTTCAGGCATGCCAGTTTGTGCCGCCGCTTCGGTCCAGCTCGCGGGGACGAAGGCGTTGGACCAGCTGCCCAGATCCGCGAACAGCGCCTGGGAGAAGGAGATACTCACCAGCACCAGCATCGACGCCATGTTGCCCTCGCCTGACTTGTAGAGCGAGCCGGAGGCACAGCCGCCGGTAAAGACCATGCCGAAGCCGAAGATCAGGCCACCGATGATGATATGCCAACCCAGAGGATGGGGATGGAAGGTGCTGTAACCGGAGACGGTGACGATACCCGCCGTGAGCGAGAACAGCGCGGTGGCGATCATCACCCCCACCGCCATGCGCGGCACTTTGACGGCGAAGAGGTCCCGCACCGCCGAGGCCATGCAAAAACGGCCGTATTGCAAAAATACGCCATAGGCCACACCGAACCAGACGTAGACCAGCAGATAAATCCAGCGCGTGTCCATCATCAACATAATGATGGAAAGAATAGCGACCAGCGCGCTAATGCCTATTGCGGTATAGCCGCCGCGATGCGCCAGCAGGGAGCGCGGTTGAGCGGCTGTCGCGGAGTACGTTGAATTCGAACTCATGATTTTTTTTATCCTCTACTACAGTTAGCGTGACTCAAACAGATTTATCGTTTTCCCTGCGTACATAGATGCGCCAGCACGTCTCCTCGCGCAATGTCGCCATGTGCTGGCCACCATAGATATCCATCATGGAAGGTATGGTTTCGACGGCCGAGAGGTTGTCCGTGATCACTTCCACCACGGCTCCATCCCGGCTCTCATCGAGCGCCTTGAGCGTCATCAGCTGGGGCCTGGGGCAGCCCTCGCCGACACATGAGACGCGGCAGCAGATCGCAACTGTGCCGTAGCCGGGAAGCTCCCTGTTCTCGGCAATCTCATGACAGACACGCTGACGCCTGTCTGCCTGCCCGGTTGTTCTACTGCGAAAAAATTTTTTCAAGAACACGCTCGATCCTCGACTTATTCTCAATACGCTTTAATGCACAGTTCATGCCACCATGAATAATCATTAAAAATCATAAAGATACGATTTCTCTTCCCGAAAAGTGAAAGTGAAAATTGCAAATATGCGAGGTGGCGCCCCCTGCGCAGCGAAAAATGCAATCCGGGCAGACGAGCGTTACGGGTCATAGCCTGGCAGAGGACGTTTGGCGGTCCTGCGCGAGAATGCAGGGAAGTTTGAGAACCCCTCGGCGGGGCGTGGAGCGGTGGTGGGTGGGTAAGTTGCAGCGGCGTTTAGGCGGGCAATAAATCACTGTGCGGGAGGCGGCCGTCACACATGGACAGCGCTTACGGTGGTTTCAGCTTCCCTCGCCAAGGATGCGCTTGTCGAACACGCGATACCCGTCCCTGCCCTCGTGTTTGACTCGGTAGAGCGCCCGATCGGCACAGGCAAGCAGTTCGCTCGGGTCAACGGCGTGCTGCGGGCAGAGTGCGATGCCAATACTGGCACTGACTTCAAGATTTTTTCCCTGCACATAAAAGGGTTTGCGCAGCGCATCGAGCAGGCGTTGTGCCACGATATCGACATCCTCTGCGCGGGCGACATGGAACAGGACGATGGCGAACTCATCCCCGCCCAGGCGCGCCGCGATATCGCGATCGCGGATGCTGGCGCGCAGGCGCTGCGCGACCTCAACCAGCAGGGCATCGCCGGCGGCATGACCGTGGCGATCGTTGACAGGCTTGAAACGGTCGAGGTCGATCATCAGTACCGCCGATACCACCTCATCGCGCAGACTGATAGTGATCGCCTCCCGCAGCTTGCGCTCGAACAGCGTTCTGTTGCTCAGCCCGGTGAGGGGATCGGTGAGCGCCATGCGCTCCAGTTGCGCCCGCTCGATATACTCCAGCAACATTCGCCGCAGGCGTGAGGCTGCCTCAAGATCGGCATTCTGCCATGGCTCCGCCTGCCCGTGTGTCTGCTCGCGCCAACTCTGGAACGAGTTACGCGGCCCCAGCGGCGCCGCCTCCCCCTCTGCCGGCATGGTCGGCTCACCGGCCCACTCGACATACTCCACCTGTTCACTACGCAGCAGCAGGAGAAAATCCCCCTCCCCCAGCGGTATGTACAATAGACCACTGGCGAGGCGTTGCAGTGAACGATTGTGCTCAAACTGCGGCAACAGCGTTGCGCTGCCCGTGACTCGCCCCTGCTCGAGGTTCTGCAGCGCCTCATGCAGTATCGGCAATGCGTTGTCATCCGGGAGCTCGCCGCTGAAGTAGTTATGACCGTCCAGCGAAGCCCACGCCCCGGATGCCTTGAAGGCGGTGCGAAAACGCGACAGCTGGGTGGCGATAGCGCGCTTCCCACCCTCCTGCCCCTGCAGCGCCAGCCGTGCATTGGCCCGCACCTCATGGTAGGCATGACGGATCTGCTCATGCGCCAGACGCTGCAGATCCGTCATGTGGAGCGAGCTTACCGCCGCCAGCTGCTCGCAGAGTTGTCGCGTGGCGAAACTGAGGTGGCAGGGGGTGAGGTGATGGCCAGCAATTAGGCCCCACAGCTCACCGTCCACCACCAGCGAGACACTGAAGGAGGCGGCCACCCCCATATTTTTCAGGTACTCGATATGCGTGGGGTGAACTGCGCGAAGTTCGGAGAAGGTAAGGTCGATGGCAAGACCCTCGCGACAGCCCAGTACCGGCACCGGCGCGGCGTGGACATCCGCAATCAGACGCTGGCGCTTGAGACGGTAGAGACGACGGGCGTTGTCCGGAATGTCGCCCGCCGGGAAATGGAGGCCAAGAAAGCCCTCCACACCCGGCTTGAGTACCTCCGCCACGACCTTGCCGTGCCAGTCGGGCAGAAACTGATAGAGCATTAGCCTGTCGAAAGTGGTGATCTCTGCCAGCGAATGCAGCAGTGCCAGCGCCGCATCGTCCACGGTGGTGGTTACCGCCTGATCGGCCATACCCCGCGCCAGCTGCAGCGATGCATTGCCGGAGCTCTCCCCCGGGGCGGGAGCCTCCTCGATCTCGATCACCATGTATTCGCCGGTCGCGTGCAGCGCCGCCAGCAACTCCCGCCCGAGGTGGTGCAACGGCTGCAGCTGTAACGCATTGACGCTGTACTGCGAAGGGATGTCGGCGCCCGGCAGGGTAAACTCTGGCGGCAACACGCTGTGCGCGGGCTGCCCGAGTATGGAGGACGGCGTCGCACCAAGCCACTGCTCAATATTGGCCGAGGCGGCAACGATCACCCCCTCGAGGTCGAGCACCAGCATCGCACCGCATGGCTGAATGCTGTTGGCCAGGTGCAGCACCGCGCTCTTGCAGTCATCAAACGGGGCATTGATCATGACGCGCTCTTCTCCGCAGCAAAAGCCGCAATAAAGACAGTAAACACCGCCGTAGCCGCTGCGAGCATAGCATCGGCCTGGCGGCCGCTGACAGGCAGGTCGGCAAGGTGCGCGAGCAAGGACGGCCATTCTTCCGCCGCTTCACGTTGTCGCTGCCAAAAGGCAAACTGCCCGGCAAGCGGCGTTGTCAGGTGCTGCGCCAGACGTCCTGCTATCACCCGCGCCCCCTGGGTAGAGCCATCCAACACGTAACGCATGCCAAGGTAGTGTGCCGCCTCCATATCAGCCTCATGCGACAATAGCAGCGTGATCGGCACGGCAGGTGTCGGCACCCGCGGCAGATGGGACAGCTCCCCCTGCAACGCCGGCAGCCTCTGCCGATAGGCGGCGAGGCTGGCAGGACGCTGCGTCTCCATGGCCAGCAGAGGCGGTTCAAGCTCCGCGTAGGCGCTGGCAAAGCGCTGCAGGATTGCCGCATAGGTGTATTGGCCGAGGCCGGGGCGCAGCAGTGCACGCAACGGCGGTGCCGCATCCAGCCGCTGGTGCAGTGACGCCGTATGCCGTCGCAGCCGCGCATGCAGGCTCTCGTCGCCGAGAGCGGGAGTTGTGCTGATGCCGTCGCCCATTAGCGCAGGCCGCAAGGACCGGGTAGCGAAAGCGTGCGTAACATGGCAGGCCTCGTTGTGATTGTTAAGTATTGCTGAGGCGAGTCGCAACAAGGGACTGGCTGCATCAGCCCCTCCAGCCATCGTGGTTAAGCGAAGTAGTCCGGCTCGTTGCCCTGCTTCCATTTGATGTTGCAACCCAGACTGGGGATTTGCTCCTCGAGCGGCGGCATGTTCGCCAGCAGCGCCTTGATGGCGTCACTGAGGTCGGCGCCGGTGACCGGCTCGTCATTGCGGGGACGCGAGGCATCGAACTGGCCGCGATAGACCAGCCGGTGATCCGCATCGAACAAATAGAGATCCGGAGTACAGGCGGCGCGGTAGGCCTTGGCCACTGCCTGGCTCTCATCAAACAGGTAAGGGAAGGTGAAACCAAACTGCGCGCTCATGGCGGGCATCTTCTCCGGGCTGTCGTCGGGATAGTTGGCCACATCATTACTGTTGATGGCGACGAACTCCACATCGCGCTGCTGGAATTCACGGGCGATCTCTGCCAGCTTCGCCGCGATGTGCAGCACGTAGGGGCAGTGGTTACAGATGAAGAGCACCACCAGCGGCCGGCCTGCAAAGTCACTGAGGCTGACGGTTTTCCCCGTGGCCGGCTCAGGCAGGCTGAAGTCGGGGGCCGCAGTGCCCAGTTCAAGCATGGTGGAAGGTGTGCGTGCCATGGTATTCCTCCGTACAGGTATGGTGTCGTTCAGTCCAGGCTGATGGCGTCGAAGTCCTTCACTTGGGGGTGCGCGGCCGCAGGGTCTGGCGCTTCGCTGTGGCGCACCAGCCAGCGGGTCTGCATGCCTGCGGCGCGTGCCGCATCGAGCTCTTCCGGCACATCGGATAAAAACAGGATATCCCCTGCCCGCACCCCGACCTCCGAGGCAATCACCTCATAGGAGGAGGTCTCGCGCTTGTGCCCGATGTGGGTATCGAAGTAGCCCGTGAACAGTGGCGTCAGATCGCCATAATCACTGAAGGCAAACAGCAGCTTTTGCGCCTGTACCGAGCCGGAGGAGTAGACATAGAGCGCAATACCCTTGTCATGCCAGTTACGCAGATTGCGGACCGCGTCTTCATAGATGTGACCGGTGAAATCACCGTTGCGGTACCCCCTCTCCCACAGCATGCCCTGCAGCGTCTTGAGCGGGGTGATTTTGCGGTCCTCATCGATCCAGGCCTGCAGCAACTCGCCACCCTGCTCCGGCGTCAGCGCCCGCCCCGACTCCTGCTCCATCGCGCGCAGCTGTTCGGCAACTGCCGGCTCCTCGGCATGGGTGCGCACGTACGTGCCGATGTGCTCACGTGCATAGGGAAAGAGCACATCGTGGACAAAGGAGAGTGCGGTGGTGGTACCCTCGATATCGGTGACGATGGCCTTGATCATGCACTCACCGCGACAAACTCATCGAAACTGGGAAAACGTGTAGCGATCTGGCTGCCGGTGAAATCCCCGACCCAGCCGTCCGGCACCACAAACAGTCGAATACACTTGAAGTCGGGGTTCTCGCCCATGTCAAACCAGTGGGTGGTGCCCGCCGGCACACTGATGAGATCGCCTCTCTCGCACAGCACCAGATAGACCTTGTCACCCAGGTGCAGGTAGAAAAGCCCGCTGCCATCGACGAAAAAGCGCACCTCGAAGTCGGCATGGGTGTGTTCGGACAAAAACTTCTGGCGAAACTCCGCTTTATTCGGATTATCCGGGCGCAGGCTGACCACATCCACCGACTGAAAGCCGTATTCATCGTTCAGACGCTGCACGTCAGCCGCGTAGGCCTTCAGCACCTCATCCTGGTCGGCATCGGCGGCAAGCGGCACATCGGTGCGCCAGCGCTCGAAGCGTACCCCGAGGCCATTGAGTATGTGGGCAATTTGCGCATGATCGCTCACCACCTCAGCGCTGCGGTTTCCCTGCTCGTCATAGATCGCCAGTCGACTCATGTTCGCTTCACCCTCTGCATGGTTAATTCGCACTCAAACAAAAACTCGAACGCCTCGATATGGCGTAACGCCTCCGCCATGTCCCTGCCCCAGGTGTAGAGGCCGTGGGCGGCGATGAGATAGCCGTGAATGGGAGGATGCGTCTCCATGTAGCGATCCACCTCGGCACTGAGACGGGCAATATCCTGGTCATTGGCAAACACCGGTACGGTGATCCGGCTCTCGTGCGTCACCACCCCACTGAAGGCCTTGAGCAGCTCGTAGTCCTCAAACACCAGTGTAGCTTCACTCAAACGTGACAACACCGTGGCATTGACCGAATGGGTATGCAGTACCGCACCGAGCTGGGGAAAGCGCTTGTAGAGCGCGGTATGCAGCAGGGTTTCCGCCGAGGGGCGCTTTTCACTGTCCAGTGCCCTCCCCTCGGGGTCGACCTGCATGATCGCCGCTTCGCTCAGCTCACCCTTGTGGTAACCGGAAGCGGTCACGGCGATGTTGCCGTTGGCAAGGCGCATGGAGAAGTTGCTGCTGGTGGCCGGTACCCAGCCACGTGAATGGAGAAAGCGCCCAGCCTTGATGATCTCGGCGGCCTTGAGGGAAAAATCTGTACTGGACGATGTGCTCACGTCCGCCTCCACGGTAGCGGTTTTTTACGGCATCTTACCCCCTTAGAGTTTGGAAAAGAAGCCGGCCATCACGGGCACAAAACGCTCCCGGTCCACCAGGAAGGCATCATGCCCCTGCAGAGAAGGCAACGCATGAAAGCTCACATCCAGTCCGCTCTCGGTCAGCAGCGCCGCCACACTCTCCTGCTGGTGCAGCGGAAACAGCATATCGCTCTCCACCCCGATCACCAGCGCCCGTTTGCCGGCCCCCTCTTCGGCCAGTGCGATAAGACGCTCGGTGTGATCCTCCAGGTCGAACCAGTCCATGGCGCGGGAGAGGTAAAGATAGGAGTTCGCATCAAAGCTGCCGACAAATTTTCCCGCATTGGCCTCGAGGTAGGACTCGATCTGGAACTGCGGTGCGAATCCGGGCCCCCTCTCCTTCTCGGCAACCACATCCCTGCCAAAGCGTTCATCCCACTCCGCGGCCGAACGGTAGGAGATGAGCCCCAGCTTGCGCGCCAGGCGCATGCCGCTCACCGGCTCCTGTTCGGCCGGATAGTCGCCGTCCATCCAGGCCGGATCGCTGCGAATGATCTCCCGCTGCAGTGAGCGCACTGCGATGGCAAACGGGGTGGCCTTGGCGGCGGAGCAGATCGTGACCAGGTTATCGAACTGCTGCGGGTAGTGCACGGCATAAGCCAGCGCCGTCATTCCCCCCAGCGAGGCGCCGATCACGGCGCGTAAGCGCGTGATCGCCAGCGCCTTGATCACCGCCCGGCCCGCCGCGGCAATGTCCTCCACCGTCAGTTCGGGAAAATCGAGCCGGTAGGATTGGCCGCTGCCGGGGTTGAGCGATGAGGGACCGGTTGAACCAAAACAGCTGCCCAGGGAGTTGACGCAGATAACGTAAAAGCGTTCGGTGTCCAGTGGCTTGCCCGGGCCGATCATGAACTCCCACCAGCCCGCAGTGGGGTCCTCCGTGGATGAGGCGGCATGGGCAGAGGGTGAGAGACCGGTGAACAGCAGCACCGCATTGTCCCGCGCCGCATTGAGCCTGCCCCAGCTTTCATAGGCGATGGTCGCCTCGGGGAGTACGCCGCCGCGATACATCTCAAGCGGCCCCTGCAGTTTGACAAATCGGCGTGCCCCCTGCTGCCCTGCAGAAGCAGCGGGGATGATTGGACTGGCCTTTTCTACGGATTGCAGCACGCTCGTATTGCCCCTTCTATCACATGGTTTCGTCACAACAAGGCGATCGCTGTCATTGAGGTCGTTTCAGGTGTGGGTGCCCGTCCCGGGCGCTTCGGTGAAAGCCCTTCCGCCACAGACCCCTTGGCGAAACGTCATATGGGCGCGGTTAGCGCCCAGCACAATGAGGCTGCCGGACAGGCCTGCCGGGAGCGGTGATCACTCCTGCGGGAGAGCAGGGCCGGTGTTCAGCCGTAGGCTTCATCCTCACGCATCGCCACCAGTTCAATGTTTCCCTGTGCCAGCTGCCCGGTGCGATAAAGGTTATGCCCCAGTACCTGCGGCGCCCCCACCAGCCTCAGCAGCACGACCCTGGCACTTAGCAGGCGCACGGCATTGACCGCCTGGGTGGCGGCCACCCCATCGGCAATCTCCAGCTCGGATAGCTCCATACACTCGACCGGCGGTGCGCTCTGCAACCACTGCAGCATCGCCTCACCATTGTCACGGCAAAGCTCGCCGCTAAGCACGAGCCGACCCTCAGCAATGCTGATCCTCAAGTCACCGCTGAAGCTTGTGTGTGCCATGCAATGAATATGGGGTGCGCAGCGGAGATCGACAAGTGCCGCTCAGGCATCCAGGCGGGCACTGAGGTTGGCGATGATGCGCTCGACATTGGGGCGGTGCTGCAAGGCCCGGGCGTGACGCAGGTGCTCTCTGGCGACTTCCGGTTCGTGCTCCTGCAGCGCCACCTCGCCCAGCAGGCAATGCACCAGACTGCGATCATTCTCCGTACGCAGACTGCCGCTTGCCGCGACCAGCAGGTGCACCTTGGCGGCGGCAAAGCGGCCATCGGCCATCTCCACAACCCCCTTAAGCCAGTGGTAATAGGCCAGGCTCTGCGGATTGAGCATGTGCGGCCAGCGCATCTGCGCCATGGCATTGCGAACAATGCCGATATGACCCGCACGAAAGGCGTCAAAGCCGTACCATACCGTGCCGTTGCGCAGCGCATCCCACGTCAGCCACAAAGCCAACGGTGTAAACAGCCAGGCAAGCCAGTAGGTGTGCAGGCTCAAGTAGAGCGCGCAGACAAAACTGAGCAGTGCCGTGATGAGGCGTACATCGGGGGAGAACTGCTGAACAAATCGTAGTAACTGCTTAATGGGCCTGCCCCTCGTTTTCGTTGTTGTGTTGTACCGCATAGGACGCTGAGGTCAGTGCCGACTGAGCGCCTTGCACGGCACGCTCCTTCGCCGCCTCCGCGCCAGCACGGTAACACGTGAAAAAGGGGCCTCGCGGCCCCTTTTCCCAGCATCAAGCACGCTGCCGGATCACTCCCCGGCAGTGACCGCCTTCATGCTCAGGCGGATACGGCCCTGCTTGTCGATCTCCAGCACCTTGACCTTGACGATATCACCCTCGTTCAGCTTGTCGCTCACCTTCTCGACACGCTCTTCGGAGATCTGGGAGATATGCACCAGGCCATCCTTGCCGGGCAGGACGTTGACGAAGGCGCCAAAGTCCATCAGCTTGTTGACGCGACCTTCATAGATCTTGCCCACCTCGACATCGGCGGTGAGCTGCTCGATGCGACGCAGTGCCTCCTGGCCGGCGGCATTGTCGACGGAGGCGATCTTGACGGTGCCGTCATCGCTGAGATCGATGCTCGCACCGGTCTCCTCGGTGATGGAGCGGATGGTCGCGCCCCCCTTGCCGATCACATCGCGGATCTTGTCGGGGTTGATCTTCATGGTGAGGTAGCGCGGGGCATACTCGGACATCGCCTCGCGCGGCTTGTCGATCACCTTGTTCATCTCGCCAAGGATGTGCAGACGCCCTTCCTTGGCCTGTTCCAGGGCGATCTCCATGATCTGGCGCGTAATGCCCTCGATCTTGATATCCATCTGCAGCGCGGTGATGCCGTAATCGGTACCGGCCACCTTGAAGTCCATATCACCGAGGTGATCCTCGTCGCCGAGAATATCGGTCAGCACGGCGAATTTGTCGGACTCCTTGATAAGCCCCATCGCCACACCGGCCACCGGGGCCTTGAGCGGCACACCGGCATCCATCATCGACAGGGCGCTGCCGCAGACACTGGCCATGGAGCTGGAGCCGTTGGACTCGGTGATCTCGGAGACCACGCGTACGGTATAGGGAAATTCATCCACACTCGGCAGCACTGCAGCAACACCGCGCTTGGCCAGGCGGCCGTGACCGATCTCGCGACGCTTGGGGCTGCCGACGCGACCGGTCTCACCCACGGAGAAGGGCGGGAAGTTGTAGTGCAGCATGAAGTGCTCTTTGCGCTCGCCATCCAGCGCATCGATGATCTGCGCATCACGGGCGGTGCCAAGGGTGGTCACGACCAGCGCCTGAGTCTCACCGCGGGTGAACAGCGCGGAGCCGTGGGTACGCGGCAGCACGCCGGTACGCACAGTGATGGGGCGCACGGTGCGGGTATCACGGCCGTCGATGCGCGGCTCGCCGGAGATGATGCGATCACGCACGATGCGCTTCTCCAGCTTGCCGAAGGCTTCGCGTACCTTGCCCTCATCGAGCGGGTTTTCGTTCTCTTCACCGCACAGCTTGGCGATAAGCTCGTTGCGGACCTCTTTCAGACGGCCGTAGCGGGCCATCTTTTCGGTGATCTGGTAGGCCTCGGTGATCGCAGCGGTGGCCTCGGCGGCAACCACATCATAGGCGCTCTGGTCCTGTACCGGCGCCTCCCACTCCCAGGGCTCGGCAGCGGCCTCCCCGGCCAGTTCCCTGACAGCGTTGATGACGCTCTGCATCTGTTCATGGCCATACATTACCGCGCCGAGCATCTCCTCCTCGCTCAGGCAGTCGGCCTCGGACTCAACCATCAGTACCGCGTTTTCGGTACCGGCCACCATCAGGTCCAGCTTGGAGCTCTCAAGCTGGGTGCGGCTGGGGTTGAGGATATAGTTGCCGTCGCTATAGCCGACACGCGCTGCACCCAGCGGACCGTTGAACGGCACACCGGAAACCGCCAGTGCGGCGGAGGTGCCAATCATGGCAACGACATCGGGATTGATCTCCGGGTCCAGAGAGACCACGGTGCAGATAACTTGTACTTCGTTGAGGAAGCCGTCGGGAAAGAGCGGGCGGATGGGGCGGTCGATCAGACGCGAGGTGAGGGTTTCGTTTTCGCTGGGCCGACCTTCGCGGCGGAAGAAACCACCGGGGATCTTGCCGGCAGCATAGGTCTTTTCCTGATAGTCGACGGTCAGCGGGAAGAAGTCTCTGCCCTCCTGCGCCTCTTTGGCGGCAACTACCGTCACCAGAACGGTGGTGTCCCCCATGCTGGCCATCACGGCACCGCTTGCCTGGCGGGCAATCTCACCGGTTTCCAGGGTTACCGTGTGCTCCCCATACTGGAACTCTTTCTTGACAGGCGTCACAGTTGATTCCTTTTTGGTTTGTATCGAATTGACCATGGCGGCACGGGGAGCCGCAGATGTTTACAGATTGGCGCGAGTGCGGCAGGACGGCGGAATGACCAGATGCCTGAATCCTGTTGTCCTGCCTCACCCTGCGACCGTAGTAAAAACCTCCATTGCCCCGTGCTGCCCTGGTGAACTGAACAGCTGTTTCGACCTTACTTACGCAGGCCGAGGCGAGAGATAACGGAACGGTAACGCTCGATATCTTTCTTTTTCAGGTAGTCCAGCAGTTTGCGACGCTGGCTTACCATACGCAGCAGACCACGACGGGAATGGTGATCGTGGATATGCTCCTTGAAGTGGCCGGATAAACCATCAATATTGGCGGACAGCAGTGCGATCTGCACTTCCGGGGAACCGGTGTCGGTATCGCTTTTGCCAAATTCCTTGATGATATTGGCTTTTTGCTCGTTGCTCAGAGACATCTGGTACGACTCCTAATAACTAGGTCAATAACTAAACGCGAATTTTAACCCTTGTTGCTGTACAGGAACAAGGTAAAAACGCCCTTTATACCCCCATCACGCCTGACTTATCAGGCGCTTAGGGGCGATGCGGCCGTCATCAAGCACAGCCCCAACGCCAACGAAATCGCCGGCGTTGTCAAACAGGCGCACCCACCCTGCGGTGGGGGCCTGCGGTACCTGAACAGCCTGTCCCTGTCGGACATAGAACAGACTGCTCTCGGATAGTTTCACCTCGGGATAGTCACCCAGGGCGGTATCAAGCGGCAGCAAGAAGCGGTCGAGGGCCTCGGGGCCCTCTTCCGCCTCCTCGCGCAGTGTATCCAGGGTAACCATGCCCTCCTCCTGGAAGGGGCCGACCCGGATACGACGCAACTGGCTGAGATGGGCGCCGCAACCGAGCGCTTCGCCCAGATCCTCGACCAGAGTGCGGATATAGGTGCCCTTGGAACAGTGCACATAGAGTTCGATCTCATCCCCCTCCAGGCGCACGATCCGCAGCTCATGGATAGTCACCTGGCGCGGCTTGCGCTCCACCTCGATGCCCTGACGGGCCAGCTTGTAGAGCGGCTGGCCATTCTGCTTGATGGCGGAGTGCATCGGCGGGATCTGCTCGATATCGCCGCGAAAGCGCTCAAGGATGGCGTCGACCTGCGCCTCGTCCAGCTCAGGCACCGCGCGTGACTCGATGATCTCGCCCTCGGCGTCGGCAGTGCTGGTACGCACACCCAGCTTGCAGGTACCGAGATAGACCTTGTCAGCGTCCAGCAGGTAGGCGGAGAGCTTGGTCGCCTCACCCAGGCAGATGGGGAGCATGCCACTGGCCAGCGGGTCGAGATTACCGGTGTGACCGGCCTTGGCGGCAAACAGCAGCCGCTTGACCTCCTGCAACGCGGCATTGGAGGTGATGCCGACAGGTTTGTCCAAAAGAAGAATACCGTTGACCTTGCGCCCACGGGATTTATGCCGACGTGCCAATGTTTCAGTCCTCGTGCTTGCCGCTGTCTGTGGAGACGGCCTTATCGATCAGGGCTGAGAGGCGGGAACCGTTTTCGATGGAGCTGTCGAAGAAGAAGCGCAACTCGGGCACCACACGCAGCTTCATGCGGTGCCCCAGTTCACGGCGCAGGAAACCCGCGGCGTGACTCAGCCCCTGCTGGGTCTGCTGCACATCGTGCTCACTGTCCAGGACGGTGAAATAGACCTTCGCCACGGAGAGATCGCGGGTGACATCCACGGCGGAGATGGTCACCATCCCCAACCGCGGGTCCTTGAGTTCACGCTGCACCAGCTCTGCCAGTTCGCGCTGGATCTGCTCGCCTACGCGGCGACTGCGACTGAATTCTCTTCCCACGCTCTAACGCCTTGTACGGTCAATCACAGGGTACGCTTGACCTGTACCCGCTCGTAGACCTCGATCTGGTCACCGACCTTGACGTCATTGTAGTTCTTGACGCCGATACCGCACTCGGTGCCCGACTTGACCTCGGAGACGTCATCCTTGTAACGGCGCAGAGACTCCAGCTCACCCTCGTAGATCACCACGTTATCACGCAGTACGCGGATCGGGTTGTTACGCTTGACCGTACCGTCGACCACCATACAACCGGCGATCGCACCGAGCTTGGGTGAACGGAACACATCGCGCACCTCGGCCAGGCCGATGATCTCCTCTTTGAACTCGGGTGCAAGCATGCCGGTCATGGCACTCTTGACCTCATCGATGAGCTCGTAGATGACGCTGTAGTAGTGCAGATCGATGCCCTGCTCTTCGATAACGCGCTTGGCGCCCGCATCGGCACGCACGTTAAAGCCGATGACAACGGCATTGGAGGCGACTGCCAGGTGAGCGTCGGACTCGTTGATGCCACCCACGCCACTACCGACCAGCTTCACCCGCACCTCATCGGTGGAGAGCTTGAGCAGTGCATCGGAGATCGCCTCGAGGGAGCCCTGTACATCGGCCTTGAGCAGGATGTTGAGGTTGCTGACCTCGCCCTCTTCCATCTGGTTGAACATGTCGTCCAGCTTGGCCTGTTGCTGGCGGGCGAACTTCACGTCACGGAACTTGCCCTGACGGAACAGCGCGACTTCACGGGCCTTGCGCTCATCGGCGGTGACCACTGCGGGATCGCCCGCAGCGGGCACACCGGAGAGGCCGAGGATCTCGACCGGGATGGAGGGGCCGGCCTCATTCACAGGCTTACCGGTCTCGTCCAGCATGGCACGCACACGGCCATACTCATGGCCGGCAAGGACGATGTCGCCTTTGCGCAGCGTGCCCTTCTGTACCAGGATACTGGCCACCGCACCGCGGCCCTTGTCCAGGCGCGACTCGATAACAATGCCGCTGGCAGGACCTTCGGCCACCGCCTTCAGCTCCAGCACCTCGGATTGCAGCAGGATCGCCTCCAGCAGGTCATCCACCCCGGTACCCGCCTTGGCGGAGACGTGGACGAACATGGTGTCACCACCCCAATCCTCCGGGATGACATCCTCCTGGGCGAGTTCGTTCTTCACCCGGTCCGGATCGGCCTCTTCCTTATCGATCTTGTTGACCGCGATAATCAGCGGTACTCCGGCAGCACGGGCGTGCTGGATCGCCTCCTTGGTCTGGGGCATGACACCATCATCGGCGGCCACCACCAGCACCACCAGGTCGGTCAGCTCGGCACCGCGGGCACGCATCGCGGTAAACGCGGCGTGACCGGGGGTGTCGAGGAAGGTGATCATGCCACGATCGGTCTCGACGTGGTAGGCACCGATGTGCTGGGTGATCCCGCCCGCCTCGCCGGAGGCGACGCGGGTACGGCGAATGTAGTCGAGCAGCGAGGTCTTACCATGGTCGACGTGGCCCATGATGGTAACCACCGGCGCGCGGGTAATCGCCTCGCCCTCGGTATCGGCCCCCTTGATGACCTCCTCTTCCAGCGCGTTCTCCTTGAGCTGAACCGCCTTGTGACCCATCTCCTCAACCAGAATGGTGGCCGTTTCCTGATCCAGCACCTGATTGATGGTCACCATGGTGCCCATCTTCATCATCTCCTTGATGACCTCGGCGGCCTTCACCGACATCCGCTGTGCCAGCTCGCCTACGGTTATGGTCTCGGGGATGGATACCTCATGCACGATGGGCGCAGTGGGCTTTTCAAAACCGTGCTTGCCACCGCTGCTGACCACCGGCTTGGCACGACCGCCCTTCTTCTTGCGGCGGCCACCTTTGCCGGAGGCAACATGGAGTTCGCCCTCACCCTCATCGAAACGACCCTTGCGACCTTTCTTGGCCTTGCCTTTCTTGTCGGCAGCCTTGGTATCGTCCTCGGTGTGTTTTTTGCGGGGTTCGGTCTTTGAGGGCTTAGCCTCAGGAGCAGGAGCGGGCTGACTGGCAGCCTCGACCACGGCGCGCTTGGCGGCCTCCTCTTCCTCGGCCTTGCGCTTTGCCTCTTCCTCAGACTTGCGCTGTGCCTCCTCTTCGGCCTTTCGCTTGGCCTCTTCCTCTTCGGCCTTGCGGCGCGCCTCCTCTTCGGCACGCTGCTTGGCCTCGATTTCGAGCTGTTGCTCGAGGCGTTCGGCCACTTCGCTGTTGATGCGCTTATCTTCTTCCGCTTCGACCAGGCTGCGCTTGACGTAGGTGCGTTTTTTACGCACCTCCACAGTCACGGTCTTGCCCTTGCTGGCACTGGAACCACCGACCTTGAGCTCACTGGTGGTACGGCGCTTGAGGGTGATCTGTTTCGGGCCGGCATCGGCCTCGGCTTCTTTCTGCTCGGTACCGTGCTTCTGACGTAGATATTCCAACAGCTTGATCTTCTCATCGTTGCCGATGATCTCATCCGCTGCTTTGCTTCCGATGCCGGCGTCGCGCAGCTGCGTAAGCAGGCGCTCGACCGGTACCCCGATCGTCTCAGCAAATTGTGTGACGGTAACCTCTGACATTTACGCTATACTCCTGACCTTCAACCTTCCTGCTCTTCTGCAAACCAGGGTGCGCGTGCAGTCATAATCAAACTCGCGGCACGCTCTTCATCCATACCATCGATCTCCATCAGATCGTCGACCGCCTGCTCGGCAAGGTCTTCCATGGTAGTCACCCCACGGCTGGCCAAGGCATCGGCCAACTCCTGGTCCATGCCTTCCATATCCAGAAGGTCCTGTTCCGGCTCTGAACCACCGTGCTCCTCGTTGCTGATCTCCTCGGTAACCAGAATATCCTTGGCCCGGGCACGCAACTCATCGACGATGGCCTCATCGAACTCATCAATCTCCAGCATCTCGGCCACCGGTACATAGGCCACCTCTTCGATACTGGAAAATCCTTCCTGAACCAGGATGGCAGCAACCTCCTCATCCACGTTCAGTTTCTCCTTGAACATGCCGACCAGAGCGCCCAACTCGGCCTCGCTCTTCTCCTCGGCCTGCTCCTCGGTCATCACATTCAGCTCCCAGCCGGTCAACTCGCTGGCGAGACGCACATTCTGCCCGCCGCGACCGATGGCCTGGGAGAGCTGCTCCTCGTCCACCGCGATGTCCATGCTGCGCGAGTCCTCGTCCACCACGATGGAGAGCACCTCGGCCGGTGCCATGGCATTGACCACGTACTGTGCCGGGTTGTCGTTCCACAACACGATATCGACCCGCTCGCCGTTCATCTCATTGGTCACGGACTGTACCCGTGAACCACGCATGCCGACACAGGCACCGACCGGGTCGATACGCGAGTCGTTGGAGCGCACGGCGATCTTGGCGCGCAGTCCCGGATCGCGGGCAGCACCCATAATATCGATGAGCCCTTCGCCCACCTCGGGCACTTCCAGGGTAAACAGCTGGATAAGAAACTCCGGCTTGGTGCGGCTGACAAACAGCTGCGGGCCGCGCGGCTCGGAGCGCACGTCGTAGAGGTAACCGCGAACCCGGTCGCCGGGGCGGATGGGCTCACGCGGGATCACCTGATCGCGCGGGATCAGCGCCTCGATGTTGCCGCCAAGGTCGAGAATGACATTGCCACGGTCGATACGCTTTACCACGCCGCTGATGAGTTCGCCGACGCGGTCCTGATAGGCATCCACCACCTGGGCACGCTCGGCCTCTCGAACCTTCTGCACAATGACCTGCTTGGCGGTCTGTGCGGCAATGCGGCCGAATTCCACCGACTCTACCTGGTCCTCGACAAACTCGCCCGGCTCGATCTCCGGAGCGTCGACGCGTGCTGCACTCAGGGTAATTTGGCGCTCGGGGCACTCCAGCTGCTGTGTTTCGCTATCATCGATCACTTCCCAGCGGCGGAAGGTCTCATAATCACCCGTTTCACGGTCAATCTCGACGCGAATGTCGACATCACCACCGTGCTTCTTCTTGGTGGCGGTCGCCAGGGCGATCTCCATCGCCTCAAAGATAATCTCTTTGGCAACGCCCTTTTCATTGGAAACTGCGTCTACAACCAGCAGGATCTCTTTGTTCATAACACAGCCTCTAACTGCCCTTAAGCTATCGTTCCAGATTCAGGAACGAACTCGAACCAATACGCAACCGTGCACCGGTTGCTACCATTCGTGGATCAGGTTCGCCTTCTCAATATTATCCAGCGCCAGCGTGTATTCCACCCCGTCCACATCAATCACGACCTGCCCATCCTTGACGCCGTGCATTCTTCCCTTGAACTTGCGCCGCCCGTCGAGCGGACTGCGCAGGCGAATCTCTGCCAGGGAGCCGCTGTACTGCTGATAATGCTCAGGCTTGAACAGCGGCCGGTCTACGCCCGGGGAGGAGACCTCAAGGGTGTATTCACCCTTGATCGGGTCCTCAACGTCCAGCACCGCGCTGACCTGGCGGCTGACCTCGGCGCAATCGTCCACATCGATACCCTCTTCGTGGTCGATGTAGATCCGCAGCACCGAGTGCCGCCCTTGCGACAGGTATTCCGTACCGACCAGCTCGAAACCGAGGGCGGTGACAGCCGGCTCGATAAGAGCCTCCAGCTGCGCGTTTGCCTGAGCCATATTTTCCCCGGAAACAAAAAATGGGCCCAAGGCCCATCATGTTAAATCCACAACTGACACGGGATTATAGCGCTTTTCGTGCTGCCAGTCACCCGCAACAGGCGGATTCCGCCTAACAAAAAGCCCCGTATACGGGGCTTTATGCTTATCAATTTGGTAGCGGGGACAGGATTTGAACCTGTGACCTTCGGGTTATGAGCCCGACGAGCTACCGAGCTGCTCCACCCCGCAATCGATGACGCGTATACTACCTAAGGCGTGCCGCCAACGCAAGGGCTGAACGGCAATTAACGCATATCTATTCACCGGCGCTGCAGGTGATGCAACAAATCATGGCGATAGATGAAGCCTGGCAGGGCAAACACCAAGAACAGGCTGAGGGTCACGGCGTAGAACTCCCAGTCCTGGGGGTAGATCTCGCCATTGAGCTTGTTCTCCATCCCCAGGGTGATTGCACCGGTAATGAAATAGAGCAGCAGCCACTCCAGCCAGCGCCACCAGGTGCGCTTGTGTCCGTCCGCCGGACGGGCGACCAGCAGAACCCGCTCGCTGAGCCATGGCAGATTAGCCGCGATAATGGCAATGGCGATGATCAACCAACCGCTCTGTATGGCGCTCATAACAAAAACTCCGCAGTAGAAATGACAACGCCCCGCACGAGGCGGGGCGTTGCATCAAACCACAAATTCACTGTGCTGGCAAACGGCAGCCTCAGCCCCCCAGCGCCTGCAGGCAGAGCGCCATCAGTGGTCCCGGAAGCGCCCCCAGCGCCAGTATGCCGAGCGCATTGGCGCTCAGCACCACCGCCACATCAGCACCGGGCTTGAGCGCCGCCTGCTCCTCGGGGGCATCAAAGTACATCAGCTTGATCACCCGCAGGTAGTAGAAGGCGCCGATCACCGAGAAGACCACCGCCACTGCGGCCAGCCACAGCAGGTTGGCGCTGACCACCGCCTCCAGTACCGACAGCTTGGCCCAGAAACCGACAAACGGCGGCACCCCGGCCATGGAGAACATGATGAACAGCATCATCAGGGCAAACCAGGGGCTACGCTGGTTGAGACCCTTGTAGTCATCCAGATGCTCCGCCTCAAAGCCGGCACGACTCATCAGGATCACCATGCCAAAGCCGCCCAGCCCCATAATGGTATAGACAATGGCGTAGAACATACCGGCGGCATAGCCCTCGGGTGTACCGGAGAGCACCCCCAGCAGCAGAAAGCCGGCATGGGAGATCCCCGAATAGGCCAGCATGCGCTTGATATTGCTCTGCGCGATCGCCACCACGTTGCCCACACCGATGGAGAGCACCGCCAGCAGCACCAGGATATCGTGCCACTGCGGCTGCAGCCCGGAGAGTCCGTCCACCATCAGCCGCATCAGCATGGCGAAGGCGGCCAGCTTGGGGGCGGTACTGATATAGAGGGTCACGGCAGTGGGGGCGCCGTGGTAGACATCCGGCACCCACATATGGAACGGTACCGCCCCGAGCTTGAAGGCGACCCCCACCAGCAGGAACACCAGACCGAACACCAGCAGCATGCGGTCGGCATCACCCTGCTGCACCGCCTGGCTCATCTCCGCCAGATCCAGCGTGCCGGTAACACCGTAGAGCATCGACATGCCGTAGAGCAGCATCGCCGAGGCCATGGCACCGAGAATGAAGTATTTCATCGCCGCCTCGGAGGCGCTGCGACTGTCGCGCTGCATCGCCACCATCGCATAGAGCGACAGGGACATCAGCTCCAGCCCCAGATAGATGGTGAGGAAGCTGTGCGCGGAGATCAGCACCATCATCCCCAGCACCCCGAACAGCGCCAGGACAAAGAACTCGCCCCGGAACAGGCCGCGCTCACGCAGGTAGCTGTGCGAGTAGAGGAACACCATGAACACCGCGGCGTAGACTGCCATCTTCAGCACACCGGCCATGGGGTCGAGCACGAAGGTGTCGCTGAAACTCAGCTCCGCGTGGGCGTTGTAGAGCGACAGGCTGAGGATGAAGGCCCCCACCAGGGTGGCCTGGGCCAGCAGGTAGGAGACCACCCGCGTACGCTCGTTGAGAAACAGGTCGAGGATCAGGATCAGCGAGGTCATGCCGAGCACGAACATCTCGGGCATCGCAGGCAGAAAGTTGGGCATATCGAAATTCATTCTTGCGAGACTCCGTTACAGGGCAGCGGCCGGCAGCTTGGATACACCGATGTGTGCGACCAGGTGTTGTATCGTCGCGTCCATCACCTCGAGCAGCGGCGCAGGCCACAGGCCGACACCCAGCACCATCACCGCGAGGATGGCGAGGATCAGAAACTCGCGGGAGTTGAGATCCTGCAGCGCCGCCACCTTGTCGTTGCGTACCCGACCGTAAATCACCCGCTTAACCATCCACAGGGTATAGGCCGCCCCCAGGATGAGGGTGGTGGCCGCGACAAAGGCGAGCCAGAAGTTGGCCTTAAAGGCGCTGAGGATGACCATGAACTCGCCGACGAAACCGGCGGTACCCGGCAGGCCGGCGTTGGCCATGGCGAACAGCACCATGAAACCCGCGAACTTCGGCATGGTGTGCACCACCCCGCCGTAGTCATTGATCTCGCGCGAATGCATGCGGTCATACATCACGCCGACGCTGAGGAACATCGCACCGGAGACGAAGCCGTGGGCAATCATCTGCACCAGACCACCCTCCATGCCCATGGCGGCGCCGGCAAAGCTGCCCTCATTGGACTCGGCGATGCGCCAGGCGATGAAAAAGCCGAGGGTGACAAAGCCCATGTGCGAGATGGACGAATAGGCGATGAGCTTCTTCATGTCCTGCTGCACCAGTGCCACGAAGCCGATATAGACCACGGCGATAAGCGACAGCCCGATCATCAGCCAGTCGAGGCTGTGGCTGGCATCGGGCACGATCGGCAGGGAGAAGCGCAGGAAGCCGTAGGCACCGAGCTTGAGCATGATCGCAGCCAGGATCACCGAGCCGCCGGTGGGGGCCTGTACGTGGGCATCGGGCAGCCAGGTATGCACCGGCCACATCGGCACCTTCACCGCGAAGGCGATGAGGAAGGCGAGGAAGATCCAGATTTGCGCCGTGGCCGGGATGTTCACCGCATGGAAATCGAGGATGGCGAAGCTGTCGGTGTGGAAGTAGAGCCACAGCAGCGCGATCAGCATGAACACCGAGCCGAGGAAGGTGTAGAGGAAGAACTTGAGGGTGGCGTAGACCCGGCGGTCGCCCCCCCAGATGCCGATGACGATGAACATCGGGATCAGCATCGCCTCCCAGAAGACGTAGAACAGCATCGCATCCAGTGCGGCAAAGACCCCGATCATCAACCCTTCCATGATGAGAAAGGCCGCCATGTACTGGGCCGGCTTGTTCTTGATCACCTCCCAGCCGGCGATCACCACCAGCACGGTCATAAAGGTGGTGAGGAGGATGAGCGGCATGGAGATACCATCCACGCCAAGCGAGTAGTTGATGGCAAAACGCTCGATCCAGGGCACAAACTCGGTGAACTGCATCTGGTAGGTGGATGTATCAAATCCGATATAGAGCGGAATCGACAGGGCAAAGGTCAACAGCGAGACCAGCAGCGCCAGCACCTTGGCCTCAAGCCCGCTACGACCGCTCCCCGTCAACATCACCAGCAGGCCGCCGAGGATCGGCGTCCAGATAACCAGACTCAGCAGTGGCAAATCAGCAAACATGCACCCTACCCTTATTCAGATTTCTTTTTATAAACCGACCACAAACAGGCCGAACAGCGCCAGCAAGCCGAGGATCATGGCAAAGGCGTAGTGAAAGAGGTAACCGGACTGCAGGTGGCGCACCACCGCAGAGACCCAACCCACCAGGCGGGCCGAACCGTTGACCAGCAGGCCATCGATCAACGCCACATCCCCCACTTTCCACAGACCGTTGCCGAGGCCGCGACTGCCGCCACCGAATACGGCCTGGTTGAAGTCATCAAAGCCATACTTGTTCAGCAGCACCCAGTGGAGCTGTTTGACCAGCGGCAACGCAACGATCTTCGCCGGCAGATCGGTGCGCTTCATATAGAGGAACCAGGCAACGAACACGCCCCCCGCCGCCAGCCAGAACGGCGCGGTGAGGAAACCGTGGCCAATCATGCCCATGGCGCTGGTGAAGCCTACCTGCGACAACACGTCATGCTCGGGCGCCACGGTGATCGCCTCACTGAAGAAGTCACCGAAGACCATCGAGCCGACATAGGGGCCGCCGATAAAGACCGAGGGGATGGCCAGCAGGATGAGCGGCACGGTCACTACCCACGGCGTCTCATGCAGGTGCGAACGGGTGTGCTCACCCATGCGCTCTTTGCCGTGGAACACCAGGAAGTACATGCGGAAGCTGTACAGGGCGGTAATGAATACCCCGGCCAGTACCGCGAAATAGGCAAAACCGGCAGCGGGATTGGTGGAGTGGTGCACCGCCTCGATGATCGAGTCCTTGGAGAAGAAGCCGGAGAAACCCGGCGCACCGATGAGCGCCAGCGAGCCGATAAGCGAAGTGGCCCAGGTGATGGGCATATACTTGCGCAGCCCGCCCATCTCGCGCATGTCCTGCTTGTGGTGCATGGCGATGATCACCGAACCGGCACCGAGGAACAGCAGCGCCTTGAAAAAGGCGTGGGTCATCAGGTGAAACACCCCGGCGGCATAGGCCGAGGCACCCAGCGCCACAGTCATGTAACCGAGCTGGGACAGGGTCGAATAGGCCACCACGCGCTTGATGTCGTGCTGCACCAGACCGAGGAAGCCCATGAACAGTGCGGTGATGGCACCGATGGTCAGCACCACCGCCAGCGCCACCTCAGAAAGCTCATAGATGGGCGACATGCGCGCCACCATGAAGATACCCGCGGTGACCATGGTAGCGGCATGGATCAGCGCGGAGATCGGGGTCGGGCCCTCCATCGAGTCGGGCAGCCACACGTGCAACGGCACCTGTGCCGATTTGCCCATGGCGCCGATGAACAGCAGGATGGCGATCACCGTCATGAGGCTCCACTCGCTGCCGGGCCAGATGGAAATGGTGACATCCTTCTGCAGTTCGACGGCATTGAACACCGAGGCGTAATCCAGGGTGTTGAAATGCATCAGCACCGCCGCGATCCCCAGCAGGAAACCGAAGTCGCCGACACGATTGACCAGAAAGGCCTTGAGATTGGCGAACACCGCTGTCTCGCGCACCGACCAGAAACCGATCAGCAGGTAGGAGACCAGGCCGACCGCCTCCCAGCCGAAGAACAGCTGCATGAAGTTGTTGGCCATCACCAGCATCAGCATGGAGAAGGTAAACAGCGAGATGTAGCTGAAGAAGCGCTGGTAGCTGTTCTTGCCGGCCAGACTGCCCTCTGGCCAGTTCTCTTCATCGTGGGCCATATAACCGATGGTGTAGATGTGCACCATCAGCGAGACGAAGGTGACCACCACCATCATCATCGCGGTCAGCTCATCGATGAGGAAACCCACCTCGAAACGGATCCCCTCCGCCACCAGCCAGGTGTAAACGCTGTGGTTGAAGGTCTCGACGCCATCGATGGCGATCTGCTTGAATACCACCGCCGAGAGGACAAAGGCGACCGCGACGCCAAGCGTGGTGACAGTGTGCGCGCCGCGCCGACCGACGGTGCCGCCGAACAGCCCGGCAATCGCCGCGCCAAGCAACGGTGACAGGACGATCAGCAGTGATGTTGTTTGCATATTATCCAGCACAGCCCTACCCCTTCAGCGAATCCAGCTCGGCGACATTGATGGTGCGGCGGTTGCGGAACAGCACCACCAGAATCGCCAGACCGATCGCCGCCTCGGCAGCGGCGACGGTGAGGATGAAGAAGACGAACACCTGACCGGCGGTGTCGCCGAGAAAGTGCGAGAAGGCGATGAAGTTGATGTTCACCGCCAGCAGCATCAGCTCGATGCACATCAGCAGGATGATCACATTCTTGCGATTGATAAAGACGCCGGCCATGCTCAGGCCGAACAGGATGGCGCCCACAGTCAGGTAATCGGACAGTGCGATCATTCCTCAACCTCGTTCATGCTTGTTGTTGTCGGCAAGACGATCATTTGCGCTCCTCGCTCTGCATTTTCACCATGCGCACGCGATCGTCACGCTTGACCCGTACCTGCTTGTCGATGTTCTGATAGCGCGTACCGCTACGATGACGCAGGGTGAGGGTAATGGCGGCGACAATGGCCACCAGCAGGATCACCGCGGCGATCTCGAACGGGTAGACGTAGGTGGTATAGAGCTGTTCACCCAGCATACGGGTGTTGCTGGCATCGGCGGCCAGGCGCTCCGGTGCGGGCATATTCTCCAGGCTGAAGGTTTCACTATTGGTCACATACCACATCACCCCAATGGTGCCGCCCGCCACCAACACGCCCAGGGGGAGATAGCCGGCAAACCCCTCACGCAGCTTGGCGATATTGATATCCAGCATCATCACCACGAACAGGAACAGCACCATCACCGCGCCGACATAGACCAGCACCAGGGTGATGGCGAGGAACTCCGCCTCCAGCAACAGCCACAGCGCCGAGGTGGTAATGAAACACAGCACCAGAAACAGCGCCGCATGCACCGGATTGCGCACCGTGATCACACCACCGGCGCTGGCCACCAGAATGGCCGAAAAGAGATAGAAGACAATCTGCTCAAAACTCATACGGTCATATTCCGTTATCAAACATCAAATTTATTCACCGCAAAGGCGCAAAGTACGCGAAGAAAATAGTCCGGGACGGGCAACATTTGACATCACGCATGCCCTGACTCCCCTAGCTGCAACACAATAAATCTTTGCGCCCTTTGCGCCTTTGCGGTGAATCATTATTTAACGATACTTGGCATCTTCGGCACGGTCGGCAGCGATCTGCGCCTCGTATTTGTCGCCGACGGCCAGCAGCTTCTCCTTGGTCATCAGCAGGTCGCCCCGCTGTTCGCCGTGGTATTCGTAGATACGTGTCTCGACGATGGCATCGACCGGGCAGGCTTCCTCGCAGAAGCCGCAGAAGATGCACTTGGTCAGGTCGATGTCGTAGCGGGTGGTGCGGCGCGTGCCGTCGTCGCGCTGCTCCGACTCGATGGTGATCGCCAGCGCCGGGCACACCACCTCGCACAGTTTGCAGGCAATGCAGCGCTCCTCGCCATTGGGATAGCGACGCTGGGCATGCAGGCCACGAAAGCGCGGTGACTGCGGCGCACGCTCCTCCGGATACTGCACGGTGAACTTCTTGCGAAAGAAGTAGCGGCCGGTCACCGCCAGACCCGAGCGCAGCTCCTTCAGGGTCAGGCTTTTCAACATTTGCATCATCGAGCTCATAAGCGTGTCACATCTCGCCGTTATGCCACATCGAACCAGGGCGGGGTCCCGGTAATGATCATCACGCCCACCACCAGGATCCAGACAATGGTCAGCGGTATAAACACCTTCCAGCCCAGGCGCATGATCTGGTCATAGCGATAGCGCGGGAAGGTGGCACGGAACCACAGGTAGAAGAAGAGGAAGATCAGCGTCTTTGCCACCAACCAGTGCAGGCCCGGCCCAAGCAGGCTACCCAAAAGGGTGATCTCGAACACGCTGTCGGGCAGGATCCCCTCCAGCGGTGAGAGCCAGCCACCGAGGAACAGCAGGCTTGCCAGCATGGAGATGAGGATCATGTTGGCGTATTCGGCAAGGAAGAAGACCGCAAAGGGCATGCCGGAATACTCCACATGGAAGCCGGCGACGATCTCCGACTCCCCCTCCGCCACGTCGAACGGTGCACGGTTGGTCTCCGCCACCCCGGAGATAAAGTAGATCACAAACAGCGGCAGCAGCGGCAGCCAGAACCACTGCCAGAAACCGCCCTGCTGCGCCGCGACGATATCACCCAGATTGATGCTGCCGGCGGCCATCAGCACCCCGACCAGGGCGAAGCCCATGGCTATCTCGTAGGAGACGATCTGCGCCGCCGAGCGCATGGCGCTGATAAACGGGTACTTGGAGTTGGAGGCCCAGCCGGCGATGATGATGCCGTAGACGCCAATAGAGGTGATCGCCAATACATAGAGCAGGCTGGCATCCACATCGGCGAGGACCATCTCGCTGCCGAACGGGATCACCGCCCAGGCGGCCAGTGCCGGCGCCATGGCGATCACCGGCGCCAGCAGGAACAGCACCCTGTCGGCGCCGGCAGGGATGATGATCTCCTTGAACATCAGCTTGACCGCATCGGCAATGGGCTGCCCCAGCCCCCAAATCTGCTTGCCGAAGAAGCCGACACGGTTGGGACCGATGCGCACCTGCATGAAACCGATGACCTTGCGCTCGGCGTAGGTCAGGTAGGCGACACAGACCATCAGCGGCGCCAGGATGACAACGATTTTGGCCAGGATCACCAAGCCGACCTGCAGCCACTCGGGCAGCCCCCAGGGCCAACCCAGTGCGGCAAAGAAGGATGTAATCAGTTCAACTAGCATGTCAGCTCACAACGCCTCGCATTATTTCTGTTATCAGGCCCGCGCCAGCTGTATCGGGCTGAAGGATGCGCCCAATCCCCTTGTCTCAACGATCCCCGCCGGCAGGTAAACGGCGTTGTCCGGCACACGCTCATCGACCACCACGGCAACGGTTGCCTCGCCCCCGTCCTGGCTGACAGTCGCCTGCCCCCCATCGGCAAGGCCATACTTCTCCAGCGTGGCACTATTGGCACGCAGACAGACTGACTCCCGTGCATCCCGGGTCGCCTGCAGCGGGGCGGCACGCCGCACCATCGGATCGACCGCGTAGAGCGGTACATCGGCAATACGCAGCAACCCCTGGTGCAACGCACTGGGCTCGGCCAGCTCCCATTTGCTGCGGCCGCTCACCGGCACGTCACTGAACAGCTGCTCCATCTCCGTGCGGATCTCCTCGGCCGAGGTGTATTCAAAGCCACTGAGGTCGAGCAGGTTGCCCAGTACGCGCAATACCTTCCAGGCGGGACGCGACTCCCCAGTCGCCCGGGCGCAACCGCTAAAGCTTTGCCAGTGTCCCTCGGTGTTGATATACGAACCTGAGGTCTCCAGGAAGGTGGCCGCCGGCAACAACACATCGGCCTGCGCCATCAGCCCCTCGCCGGCGTAGGCGCTGATCGCCACCACAAAGTCGGCCTGCTCCATCGCCCTGAGCGCGCTGGATGAGTCGATGCAGTCGAGCTCAGGCTCGATACCCAGTAACAGATACCCCTTGAGCCCGGCCTTCATCATCGCGCGCCAGTCCAGACCCGGCTCAGCGGCAGGCCTCGCCCCTGCCTCACGATGCGGCACACAACCGGCCAACCAGGCCCCGGCGCTGTTGCCCCCCTCGGAGAGTATCCCGACCCGTGCCCCGGCACTCTCGGCGATAAGGTTTGCCAGCGCCTGCAGCTCGGCACGCGCCGGATAGGCCATCGCAGAGTTACCGAGCAGCAGTGTCGCCTGCGGCGCCTGCTGGAGAAGCTGGGCGATTCGGCGCTGAGCCTCGTCCGGCTCGATCGCGGCCAGCGCCTGCTGCAGCGATTGCGGGGCGCTGCCGCCGGTCACAGCAAGCAGTGCCTTGAATACTCCCAACAGCCCCGCGGTGAGGTCCGCGCCGATGCATTTGGCCGCCAGGGGGAAGGTGAAGTCGTAATCCATCGCATTGATGGCCATGAGCTGCGCGTTGTTGTTGCGCGATGCCTTGCGCAGGCGCTGCCCCAGCAGCGGCTGTTCCTTGCGAATGTTCGAGCCGATAAGCAGCACCGCATCCTGCGTTTCGAGGTCCTGTATCGCCTGGCCCAGCGCGGGATAGGCGGGCTGTTCGGCCTGATCGCGAAAATCCACCTGACGCAGGCGATGGTCGATGTTGCCACTGCCAAGCCCGCGCATCAGCTTTTGCAGCAGGAAATACTCCTCAGTGGTGGCACTGTGCGAGGCTAGTGCGCCAAGCTGGCTGGCGCCATCGCTCTGGACGATCTTCCTGAGCCCTTCGGCTACCCGGGTCAGCGCGGTGTCCCAATCGCTCTCGACCCACTCGCCATCCTGCTTGACCATGGGGCGGGTCAGACGCTCCGCGTGCTCATTGGCGGTATAACTGTAGCGGTCACGGTCGGCGATCCAGCTCTCGTTCACCGTTTCATTCTCGCGCGGCACCACACGCATCGCCTTGCCGGCGCGCACGTCGACCTGGATATTGCTGCCAACGCAGTCATGGGGCGAGATGCTCTGGTAACGGCTCAGCTCCCAGGGACGCGCGGTGTAACGGTAGGGCTTGGAGGTCAACGCGCCGACCGGGCAGAGATCGATGACGTTGCCGGAAAGCTCGGAGTCGACACTCGCCTCCATATAGGTGCCGATGTGCATGTGCTCGCCGCGTCCCGGCGCGCCCAGTTCCATCATCCCCGCCACCTCCTGGCCGAAGCGCACGCAGCGGGTACAGTGGATGCAGCGGGTCATGTCGGTGGCAATCAGTGCGCCGAGATCGGGGTCGTGCACCACCCGCTTGCCTTCACTATAGCGGGAGACGCCGCTGCCATAACCCATGGCCATCTCCTGCAGGTCGCACTCCCCGCCCTGATCGCAAATGGGACAGTCCAGCGGGTGATTGATGAGCAGAAACTCCATCACGCTGCGCTGCGCGGCAATGGCCTTCGGCGAACGGGTATGGACCTTCATCCCCTCGCTGACCGGGGTGGCGCAGGCCGGCAGCGGTTTGGGCGCCTTCTCCACCTCAACCAGGCACATGCGGCAACTGGCTGCGATGGAGAGCTTGCTGTGGTAGCAAAAACGCGGGATCGTGACCCCCGCGGCATCGGCCACCTCAATCACTGTCGCCCCCTCGCGGGCCTCTATTGCCTTTCCGTTGATCTCGATGTTTACCATCGCCAGTCTCGTTTCAGTTCAACTTGCTGTCATTGGCCTGCGGATTAACCGCGAACCAGGCATTTTTTATGATCGATGTGGTACTGGAACTCGTCGCGGAAGTGCTTGAGAAAGCTCTTCACCGGCATCGCCGCCGCATCGCCCAGGGCGCAGATAGTGTTGCCCTCGATGCGACTGGCCACGTCCACCAGTTTGTCCAGATCCTCCTGCGTACCTTCACCATGCTCGATGCGGTGCACCACCCGCGCCAGCCAGCCGGTGCCCTCACGGCAGGGGGTGCACTGGCCGCACGACTCCTCGTAGTAGAAGTGCGACAGCCGCGCCAGCACCTTGACCATGCAGGTGGTCTCGTCCATGACGATGACCGAGCCGGCGCCCAGCATGGAACCGGCCTTGGCAATGGAGTCATAGTCCATGTTCATCTGCAGGGCGATATCGCCGGGCAGCACCGGGGTGGAGCTGCCACCGGGGATCACCGCCTTGAGCCGGTGGCCGTCACGCACGCCGCCGGCCAGCTCCAGCAGCTCGGCAAACGGCATCCCCATGGGTACCTCGTAGTTTCCGGGCTTGTTCACATGTCCCGAGACACAGAAGATCTTGTCGCCACCGTTGTTCGGCTTGCCAAGGTCGAGGAACCACTGGCCACCGTTTTTCAGGATCACCGGCACCGAGGAGAGCGATTCGGTATTGTTGATGGTAGTGGGACGGCCATAGAGACCGAAGTTGGCCGGGAACGGTGGCTTGAAACGAGGCTGTCCCTTCTTGCCCTCTATCGATTCGAGCAGCGCCGTCTCCTCACCGCAGATATAGGCACCGGCGCCGAGGTGGCTGTGGATATCGAAATCAAATCCCGAGCCGAGGATATTGTTGCCCAGCAGACCCGCGGCACGCGCCTGCTCCAGCGCCGCCTCGAAGCGCTCGTAGGGCTCCCAGAACTCGCCACGAATATAGTTGTAGCCGACCGAGGCGCCGATGGTGTAGCCGGCGATGGCCATACCCTCGATCAGCTGGTGCGGGTTATAGCGCAGGATGTCTCGGTCCTTGCAGGTGCCGGGCTCGCCCTCGTCGGAGTTGCAGACGATGTATTTCTGTCCCTCGACATTGCGCGGCATGAAGCTCCACTTAAGACCAGTGGGAAAGCCCGCGCCGCCGCGCCCGCGCAGGGCTGAGGTTTTCAGCTCGGCGATAATTTCATCCGGTGAGATCTTCTCCTTGAGGATCTTCTCCAGCACCTGGTAGCCGCCGTTCTCGCGATACCCCTCCAGGGTCCACGCGTTGTCGATATGCAGGGTACGGAAACAGACTTGATTGGTCATCGGCCACACACCCCGCTAGCCATTTGGCTGTTTTGCACACTGCGCATCTTCATCACTCCCGTCGGCTGCATCAGTCCAGCCCCTCGAGAATCTGATCGATCTTTTCCGGCGTCAGGTTCTCGAAGTAGGTCTTGTCGATGGAGAACATCGGCGCATTGACACACGCCCCCAGACACTCCACCTCCTTGAGGGTGAAACGACCATCTTCGGTGGTTTCGCCCAGCTTGATACCGAGACGTTGCTCCAGGTGCGACACCACCTTGTCCGACCCGCACAGCATGCAGGAGATGTTGGTGCAGATATTGATCTTGTGACGCCCTACCGGTGACAACTCATACATCGAATAGAAAGTGGCCACCTCGTAGGCGGCGATCGGCGCCATCTCAAGATAGTCGGCAACGGCCTCAATCAGCTCGTTGGTGAGCCAGCCGTCGTTCTGCTCCTGCGCGATACGCAGCGCCGCCATGACGGCAGACTGTTTTTGTTCGGGCGGGTACTTGGCCACCCAGCGGTCGATATCGGCACGCGAGGCCTCATTCAGCAGTTCAAGCTTATCCTGTGACATCAGCGGTCAATCTCCCCGAATACAATGTCCTGGGTACCGATCACGGTCACCACGTCGGCCAGCATGTGCCCGCGCACCATTTCATCCAGCGCCGCAAGGTGGGCAAAACCCGGGGCGCGGATCTTCATGCGGTAAGGTTTGTTCGCCCCATCCGAGACGAAATAGATGCCGAACTCCCCCTTGGGGTGTTCCACCGCGGCATAGGCCTCCCCTTCCGGAACGGAAAAGCCCTCACTCACCAGCTTGAAGTGGTGGATCAACGCTTCCATGTTCTCTTTCATATCGGTGCGTGAGGGCGAGGCAACCTTGTGATTGTCGGACATCACCGGACCGGGGTTATTGCGCAGCCAGTTGATGCACTGTTTGATGATGCGATTGGACTGGCGGAACTCCTCGATGCGCACCAGATAGCGGTCGTAGCTGTCACCCCGGGTGCCGACCGGAATATCAAAATCGAGTTTGTCGTAAACCGCATAGGGCTGTTTCTTGCGCAGGTCCCACTCAACCCCCGAGCCACGCAGCATCGGGCCGGTCAACCCCATCTGCAGCGCGCGTTCGGGCGACATGACGCCGACATCCACCAGGCGCTGCTTCCAGATACGGTTGTCGGTAAGCAGTGTTTCATATTCATCGACATAGCCGGGGAAGCGGTTGGTGAAGTCCTCGATGAAGTCGAGCAGCGAGCCCTCGCGGTTCTCGTTGAGTTTTTTCACCTCATCGGCACTGTGCCACTTGGAGTCGCCGTTAAACTGCGGCATCTTCTCAGGCAGATCGCGATAGACCCCGCCCGGGCGGTAGTAGGCAGCGTGCAGTCGCGCACCGGAAACCGCCTCGTAACAGTCCATCAGATCCTCCCGCTCGCGGAAGGCGTAGATGAACATGGTCATCGCCCCGACATCCAGGGCATGGGCACCGATCCACAACAAATGGTTGAGGATGCGGGTGATCTCGTCGAACATCACGCGGATATACTGCGCGCGGATGGGCGCTTCGATGCCGAGCAGCCGCTCCGTGGCCAGCACGAAGGCATGCTCGTTACACATCATCGAAACATAGTCGAGCCGGTCCATATAGGGCAGGCTCTGCACGTAGTGCTTGCTCTCGGCCAGTTTCTCCGTTGCGCGGTGCAGCAGGCCGATGTGCGGGTCGGCGCGTTCAATCACCTCGCCGTCCATCTCCAGTACCAGCCGCAGCACACCGTGAGCCGCAGGGTGCTGGGGCCCGAAGTTAAGGGTGAAATTACGGATCTCGGACAACTTAGCTTCCCCCTTCCTGCGTCGGTTCCTGATAGCGGTTGTCATCGCGAATGACCCGCGGTATCAGCATGCGTGGCTCGATGGAAACCGGCTGATAGATAACGCGGCGCTGTTCGGGGTCGTAGCGCATCTCCACATTGCCGCTGAGCGGAAAATCCTTGCGGAACGGGTGCCCGATAAAGCCGTAGTCGGTAAGCAGGCGGCGCAGGTCCGGGTGTCCGTTAAAGACGATGCCGAACAGATCAAACGCCTCCCGCTCATACCAGTTGGCGCTGTTCCAGATATCGATCACCGAGTCGACGCGCGGCATATCATCACCGACAAAGGCACGCAAACGGATGCGGTGGTTATTTTTCAGCGATAACAGGTGATAGACCACGGCGAAACGGGGACCGCTCCAGACACCATTACCGTAGTCGAGGTAATCGACACCGCACAGGTCTATGAGCTGCTCGCAATGGAACGGAGCTTCATCCCGCAGCGCGGTGCAGACGGAGCGAAGATGCTCAGGCGGCAGCTCCACGGTCAACTCGCCAAATTCGACGTTCGTCGCCGTGATCTGCGTACTGAAACGTTCCTGTACAAGCGACGCCAACTGCTGATAGTAATCAGACATGGTTATACATTCTGCTGGTTAACGGGCAATGGTGTTGGTACGGCGTATCTTCTGCTGCAACTGCAGGATGCCATAGAGCAACGCCTCTGCTGTGGGCGGGCAGCCCGGCACATAGACATCGACGGGCACGATGCGGTCACAACCGCGCACCACAGAATAGGAGTAGTGATAGTAGCCGCCGCCGTTGGCGCACGAGCCCATGGAGATCACCCAGCGCGGTTCAGGCATCTGGTCATACACCTTGCGCAGGGCCGGGGCCATCTTGTTGCACAGTGTGCCGGCAACGATCATCACATCGGACTGACGGGGACTGGGACGGAACATGATACCGAAGCGGTCGAGATCATAGCGCGCCGCACCGGCGTGCATCATCTCCACCGCGCAACAGGCCAGACCGAAGGTCATCGGCCACATGGAGCCGGTACGCGCCCAGTTGATCAGGCCGTCCATCGAGGTGGTGACAAAGCCCTGCTCCAGACGCCCTTCGATTATTCCCATTGAAGCGCCCCCTTCTTCCACTCATAGATAAAGCCGATCACCAGGATGCCCAGGAACAGCACCATCGCCATAAAACCGAACAGGCCGATATCGCGCAGCACAATGGCCCATGGGAACAAGAAGGCGATTTCAAGATCGAAGATGATAAAGAGAATGGCGACGAGGTAATAACGCACATCGAACTTCATGCGCGCATCTTCAAATGCCTCGAATCCACACTCATAGGCGGAAAGTTTTTCACTGTCAGGCCTGCGTGGTCCGAGCAAAAAACCAAGGAGGATCATAAAGCCACCGAACGCAATGCCGATGGCGATGAAGATCAGGACGGGTAAATAGTTCTCCAGCATGCAGCGACCTCAACCCCCTAAAGTCGCATACCGTCTACCAACGGCATGCATTTCATTCGTTTTATAAAGCTGACCGAGTTTAGGCGGCAGCAAGATCAAGTGTCAAGAAGCCGTATAACCGGTACTGTTTATTATTCAGTTGCTTACTAGCTGCAAGGATAGCGCATCCTCAAAAGCCCGAGGATTGCCTCGGTATTAACAGGGTTTTTATCTTACACAATCTGACGTGATGCACAACACAACAGAGGCCGTTTTCCTGTGCAAAATACAATTTTGTGTATGAATTTTTTTAATGCAGGAATAATCTGCTTACCAAATGGATGAATGGCAGTCTCTGGCAGAGCTCAACCGTCTCTCGGTATAACCAGTCAACAACCGGGATATGGCAGCAAAAGCATCCCTGGCTGACCAAATCTTTACCTGCAAGCAAGGTCATTTCTCGCAACGACGACGCATTCCTAGAGGTTGCTTTGCAAAGGAGATTGCTTCGTCGCTCTGGCTTCTCGCAATGACTGTATGGATTAGCCATGACGCGTTCGACCGGATATAAAAAAACCGCATCAGGATCTACTGATGCGGTTTCTTTAGTGTTGGTGCCGAAGGCCGGACTCGAACCGGCACGGGTTTCCCCACTACCCCCTCAAGATAGCGTGTCTACCAATTCCACCACTTCGGCAAATAAGGTGATTTAGTTTGCTGCAGGGACATCATCCGCCGGCGCCTCGGGGGCTGCCGGAACGGACGGCATATCTTCTTCAACTGGAGCCTCGGAGTCAACCCTTTCCAGCACAGATTCGGTCACGCTGTTGCGTGAAGTGTCCTGATTGGTGAAATAAGCAAGGCTGAGGCTGGTGATAAAGAAGATCGTCGCCAGAATTGCGGTACCACGGGTCAGGAAGGACGCCGAACCCTGGCTGCCGAATACCGTCGAGGAGGCACCACTGCCGAACGCCGCACCCATGTCAGCGCCCTTGCCCTGTTGCAACAGGATGAGCGCCACCAGTGTAACGGCAGCCAGAACGTGAACGATCAGAATTACTGTTTCCATGAATTTTTATCCAAAACCGCGTTTAACCGGCGGCGCGGCAAATAGTGAGGAAATCTTCCGCCTTGAGCGAGGCACCACCGATCAGGCCACCATCGATGTCTTCCTGTGCCAGCAACTCGGCAGCATTAGCAGCATTCATGCTGCCACCGTAGAGAATCTGTACTTTCTGGGCAACAGAGGCATCCTGAGCGGCGATCTGCTCTCGAATAAACTTGTGCACCTCTTGCGCCTGCTCGGGGCTGGCGGTCTTGCCGGTGCCAATCGCCCATACCGGCTCGTAGGCGATCACGCCATCGGCCAGCGCAGCGACGCCCTCGAGCTCGATCACCGCAGCGATCTGTCGCGCCACCACGTCGTTTGTGACGCCTTTTTCGCGCTCTTCCAGGGTCTCACCAATGCAGAGGATCGGCTTCAGGCCGGCAGCACGGGCAACGCTGTATTTTTTAGCCACCAGGGCATCGTCTTCGCCGTACAGGCTGCGACGCTCGGAGTGGCCCACAATCACATACTTGCAGCCGAAATCGTTAATCATGGAGGCGGCTACCTCACCGGTGAAGGCGCCCTTCTCCTCGGTGCTGAGGTTCTGCGCCCCCCAGACAATCGGCGTGCCGCTAAGCTGTGCCTCTACCTCGCCGAGGTAGACAAACGGGGGGCATACGGCGACCTCGGCCGACTGGACATCACCAATGCCCTGCTTGATACCATTCAACAACTCCTTGATGCTGGCCTTGGAGCCGTTCATTTTCCAGTTACCAGCAACGAGTTTCTGTCGCATTGTACCTTCCCCGTCTCTTGTCCGTAGTAGATGAAATCAGCCGCGAAGCTTACCGGTATGTGACCGATAAATCAATGCACAGCGCCCCCATCGACGCCGCAGGGCGGCTAGCGGGCGTGCTCCCCGACCACTGAACGCACCGTATCGGCCAGTTGCGCGGCAATCTTTTCCACCTGTGCGGCATCCTCGCCCTCCACCATCACGCGAATCAGCGGCTCGGTGCCGGAGGCGCGCAGCAGCACCCTGCCACGTCCATCCAGGGTCGCCTCGGCCGCAGCAACCGCCTGTTTCACCTCGGGCATGCCCATGACATCGCTGCGCTCCTTCAGGCGCACGTTGACCAGGGTTTGAGGGTATTTCTGCATGCCGGACTTGAGCTCATGCAACGCCTTGTCCAGTTCCACCATCGCCCGCAGTACCTGCAGTGCGGCGATGATACCATCGCCGGTGGTGGTGCAGTTGAGACAGATCAGGTGTCCGGAGCCCTCGCCGCCCAGGGTCCATCCGTTCTCGCGCAGCATCTCCATGACATAACGGTCGCCGACATTGGCGCGGACAAAGCCGATACCTACCCTCTCCAGCGCGTGCTGCATCCCAAGGTTGGTCATCTGTGTGCCGACTACACCCGGCAAACCCTCCTGGCTGTGACGGGCCGCGGCAATGATATACAACAACTCATCACCATCGACCAGTTCACCGTTGCGGTCGACCATCAGTACGCGGTCACCATCACCGTCAAAGGCGATCCCGAGATCCGCCCCCTGTACCAGCACCGCCTCCTGCAGTGCATGAGGATGCGTCGAGCCGCAGTTAACATTGATGTTAAGACCGTCGGGCTCATCCCCCAGCGTGACCACCTTTGCGCCAAGCTCACGGAACACATCGGGCGCCACGTGATAGGTGGCCCCGTTGGCGCAATCCACCACCATCTTCAGACCTTTGAGGTCGAGGGCGTTGGGGAAGGCGCTTTTGCAAAATTCGATATAGCGCCCGGCGGCATCGACCACGCGACGCGCCTTGCCCAGGGTAGCGGCCGGCGCCATCTCCATCGGCTTGTCCAGTTCCGCCTCAATGGCCAGCTCCACCTCATCAGGCAGCTTGGTGCCGTCACCGGAGAAGAACTTGATACCGTTGTCCTCAAAGGGGTTATGCGAGGCGCTGATCACGATGCCGGCATCGGCATGCAGTGTGCGGGTAAGGTAGGCGATGGCCGGCGTGGGCATCGGCCCAAGCAGCAGAACATCGACACCGGCGGCGGAGAGGCCCGCCTCCAGCGCGGACTCGAACATATACCCGGAGATACGGGTGTCCTTGCCGATCACCACCTTGCCGCCGTCGCCACGGGCCAGTACCCGGCCGACCGCCCAGCCGAGCTTGAGCACAAACTCGGGGGTAATGGGAAACTCCCCCACCTTGCCGCGGATACCATCGGTACCGAAATACTTACGTGTCACTCAACTCTCCTAAACCCGAGTAAAGGCTCCCTTGAACCTTGAACCTTGCACCGCTCTTGCGCATCCCTGCGCCCGCGGTATACCGTCCATCCTGGACATAAACCTTGAACCTTGAACCTTAACTATCCATCACCGCCGCCACCATCTTGACAGCATCCACCGTCGCCTTCACATCATGCACACGAATCACCTTCGCCCCCATCCAGGCCGCCAGGGTGGCCGCGGCGACACTGCCATAGAGGCGGTGCTCCACTGCCACATCAAGCACTGCGCCAATCATGGACTTGCGCGACATGCCCACCAGCAGTGGCAACCCCTCGCCCAGCAGCTCTGGCAGGTGCTTGAGCAGCGTGAGGTTGTGTTGCAACGACTTGCCGAAACCGAAACCGGGGTCCAGCAGCAGACGTTCCCGCTCGATACCAGCGGCAGTGCACCGTAATACCTGCTGGCGCAGAAACTCCGCGACCTCTTTCAGGACATCATCATACTGCGGCGCCTGCTGCATGGTACGCGGCTCACCCAGCATGTGCATGAGGCACACCGGGACCTGCAGCGAGGCGGCCATCTGCAGCGCCCCCTGCTGACGCAGGGCATAGACATCGTTAATCATGCCCGCACCGGCCTCAACGGCCGCCTGCATGACTTCGGGCTTGCTGGTATCCACCGAGATCGGCACCGGCAGGTGCGGCGACAGCGCCTCGACCACCGGCACGACGCGGCGCAGTTCCTCCTCAAGGGAAACCCCGCCGGAACCTGGACGGGTCGACTCACCACCGATATCGATAATCGCCGCCCCCTCCTCGACCATTCGCTGTGCCTGCGCGATGGCCCGCTCACGGCCGAGGAAGCGGCCGCCGTCAGAGAAGGAATCCGGGGTGACATTGAGGATCCCCATCACACGGGGCTGGCTCAGGTCGAGGGGTTTTCCAGCGCAATCGAGAATCATGGGGCGAGATTATAACAGAGGTTCAAGGTTCAAGGTTTATGTCCAGGATGGGCGGTATACCGCGGGCGCAGGGATGCGCAAGAGCGGTGCAAGGTTCAAGGTTCAAGGTTTAAGTAACACTCCCGAGCGTTGGCGCTGACCGAGTGTCGAATAAAGCAATAGTGCCAAATGTGCTGTTTGAACTTTCAACCTTGAACCTTGAACATAAAAAAACCCCGCTTGCGCGGGGTTTTGTTGTTATCAGTGCTGCCCGGCCGGGTCACCCACCGGGCCACCTCTCTCGCCCTTGTCACTGCTCGCTGCAGCACCGCTGTCCGAGGAAGGGGGCGGCGGTGTCTGGTCGCTCCAGTCCTTCGGCGGCTGCGGGTCCTTGCCGGCCATGATGTCGTCGATCTGGTGCGAGTCGATGGTTTCGTACTTCATCAGGGCGTCGGCCATCAGATGCAGGATATCCTTCTTCTCCTCCAGGATGCTGCGCGCCCGCTCGTAGTTGCGGTCGATAAAGGAGCGAATCTCCTCATCGATGATGTGCGCGGTCTCGTCAGAGACATTCTTGTGCTGGGTCACCGAGTGGCCGAGGAACACCTCGCCCTCGTCCTCGGAATAGGTCAGCGGACCGAGCTTCTCCGACAGACCCCAGCGGGTCACCATGTTGCGCGCCATCTCGGTAGCCCGCTGGATGTCGTTGGAGGCACCGGTGGTGACCCTCTCGGGACCGAAAATCAGCTCCTCGGCGATGCGACCGCCGAACAGGCTGGAGATCTGGCTCTCCAGGCGCTGCTTGGAGTAGCTGTAGCGATCCTCCTCGGGGAGGAACATGGTCACGCCCAGGGCACGGCCGCGCGGGATGATGGTTACCTTGTGTACCGGATCGTGATCCGGTACCGACAGGCCGACGATAGCGTGCCCCGCCTCGTGGTAGGCGGTGAGCTTCTTCTCGTCCTCGTTCATCACCATGGACTTGCGCTCGGCACCCATCATGATCTTGTCCTTGGCGCGCTCGAAGTCCTCCATGGTCACCAGGGTCTTGTTGCCGCGGGCGGCGAACAGCGCCGCCTCATTGACCAGGTTGGCCAGGTCGGCACCGGAGAAACCGGGGGTACCACGGGCGATGATGGACGGATTGACATCCTCCGCCGCCGGCACCTTGCGCATATGCACCTTGAGGATCTGCTCGCGGCCACGCAGATCGGGCAGCGGCACCACCACCTGACGGTCGAAACGGCCGGGGCGCAGCAGCGCGGGGTCGAGCACGTCGGGACGGTTGGTGGCGGCGATGACGATCACGCCCTCGTTGCCCTCGAAGCCGTCCATCTCCACCAGCAACTGGTTGAGGGTCTGCTCACGCTCGTCATGCCCGCCGCCGAGACCGGCGCCACGGTGGCGACCCACGGCATCGATCTCGTCGATAAAGATGATGCAGGGGGCCTGCTTCTTGGCCTGTTCGAACATATCTCGCACGCGGGAGGCACCGACACCCACGAACATCTCGACAAAATCGGAGCCGGAGATGGTGAAGAACGGCACCTTGGCCTCACCGGCGATCGCCTTGGCCAGCAGGGTCTTACCGGTACCCGGCGGGCCTACCATCAGCACGCCACGGGGGATATTGCCGCCAAGCTTCTGGAATTTGCCCGGGTCACGCAGGAACTCCACCAACTCGGCCACGTCGTCCTTGGCCTCTTCCACCCCGGCCACATCGCTAAAGGTCACCTTGACCTGATCCTCGCCCAGCAGCCGGGCGCGGCTCTTGCCGAAGGACATCGCCCCGCGACCGCCACCGCCGCCCTGCATCTGGCGCATAAAGAAGATCCATACGCCGATCAACAGCAGCATCGGGAACCAGGAGATGAAGATCTGGGTCAGCAGCCCCTGCTTCTCGGGCGGCTTGGCATTGACCGCGACATTATTATTCAGCAGGTCGGCCATCAGGCCCGGATCATCCGGAGCGTAGGTGGAGAACTGGGTGTTGTCATGGGTCCAGCCACGGATCGCCTGTCCCTCGATAATGACGCTCTTAACCTTGCCCTGGCGCACATCAGAGATGAACTGGGAGTACTCCAGCGGTTGCGGAGTGCCTTGCTGCGGGCCGAAATTGGTGAACACCGACATCAGAATGAAGGCGATAACCACCCAGAGCAGGATATTCTTTGCTATGTCGTTCAAGGGATGCCTCGACTTTCTGCTAACTGTTGGTAATCCGGGCGGTGGATCTGGCTCAACCACCCATCAGGATAATTGGTACGTTACTACACAAAATAGTTCCGGGCCAGCACGTAGACCTCCCGCGAACGGGGCCGTGAGGCGGCGGGTTTGCGGATGATCACCTTGCGAAAGTGCTTGCGGCACTCGCGGATGAACTCATCGGAACCCTCGCCCTGGAACAGCTTCACCAGCATGTCACCGCCGGGCTTGAGCACGCTTTTGGCCAGTTCCAGCGTCAGCTCCACCAGGTACATGGCGCGTGGTTGATCCACCGTCTTCATACCACTGATGTTGGGGGCCATGTCACTCATTACAAGATCAACCGCACGGTCTCCAAGGGCATCCAGCAGCCGCTGCAGCACCTCCTCCTCGCGGAAGTCCCCCTGCAGCACCTCGGCACCCGGCACCGGGTCCATTGGCAGGATGTCCAGCCCCACCACCATCCCCTTATCCCCCACCCGGTCGGCGGCGATTTGGGTCCAGCCACCGGGTGCGGCCCCCAGGTCCACCACCACCATGCCCGGTTTGAGGAGCTTGTCCTTGCCGTCGATCTCCAACAGCTTGTAACTGGCGCGGGAGCGGTAGCCCTCCTGCTGGGCGCGGGTGACATACTCATCGTCGAAGTGCTCCTTGAGCCAACGACTACTGCTTTTGCTACGTGCCATAAAAATCCTAAAAACTTGTTTACCGCAAAGGCGCAAACGCCGCCATGGATGGCGGTGCTAGACAATGTCGGGAACATATTGTCGCGACGCAAAGAAACCCTGATTGATGAAACCGGGGGTATAATTTAGCCTTTCCTTGGCGTCTTTACGGTGAATACCCCTTGCAAGAATAGTTTCGGGAGGCTATGTTTGCCTCCCATTTTCACCATGCAGTTGAGCCACCCTATGTCACTTAGCGAACCGCAAAAACGCCACTTGCGCAAACTGGCCCACAATCTCAAGCCGGTAATCATACTGGGTAACGCCGGTTTCAGTGAGGGGGTGGCTAACGAGCTGGAGACCACTCTGGAGCACCATGAGCTGATCAAGGTGCGGGTCAACGCCGCCGACCGCGAAGAGCGCGATGCGCTGATCGACGCGATTTGCCAGCGTGCCCGCTGCGAGCTGGTACAGAGGATCGGTCACATCGCCATCCTCTACCGTGCGGCAATGAAACCGGTTATCCGTCTGCCCTGAGCTGCGAGTGGAGCAGCAGCAACACCAGGCCGCATAGGCTGTTAAGCAGGTAGAGAATGGCAGAGACGCCGTGCAGCATGCCAAAGCGGGCTGCAGCGTCACTGCCCTCGGCAAGCCCCAGCGCCTTCAGTTCAGCCATCATCGGCTGCAGCACAAACTCGCCCACCGCCACCAGCACCAACATCACCAGCAGCAGGCGCACACGCCATTGTGACCACGGCCGTACCGCCCCCTGCAACGCCAGCAACAACAGTACTGCGCCGGCGACAAGGCCGATATAGCTCATCGCGGTGAACATCTTGCCGGCCAGCAGACCGGCCAGCATACGCTCATCGAGCGTGGCGAAGAGGATCGGCACCGCCAGGTAACCGATCACCCACATGCCCCCCACCCACAGGGTGAGCAGCGGGTACTCGACGGCGCGGCGCAGTGCCTGGCTCATGCTGCGGAGAAGGGTTAGATATAGCGAACGGCGATGATCTCGTACTCGCGCTCACCACCGGGGGCCTGGAAGCTTGCCACATCGTCCACCATCTTGCCGATGAGCGCGCGGGCGATGGGCGAGGTCACTGAGATCTTGCCCTCTTTGATATCCGCCTCGTCCTCACCGACGATCTGGTAGGTCACCTCCTTGTCGGTCTCCATATCGAGCAGGTCGACGGTGGCGCCGAACAATACCTTGTCACCCGCATTGAGGCTTTTCGGATCGATGATCTGGGCGTTGGAGAGCTTGCCCTCGATCTCCTGGATACGACCCTCGATAAAGCTCTGCTGCTCGCGCGCGGCATGGTACTCGGCGTTCTCCTTGAGATCGCCATGCTCCCGCGCCTCGGCGATCGCCTGGATCACGCGCGGACGCTGCACGGACTTGAGGTCGTTGAGCTCTGCGCGCAGCTTGGCCGCGCCGTTGGCCGTCATCGGTGTCTTGTTCATCAATTCAACTCCTCATGCAGGTCCTGCAGCCGGTTCACATCACCCAGCAGTCGCTTCTTCATTGCCCGTGTGGTGGCGGCGGCACCGGCCAGGGTGGTGGTGTAGGTCACCTTGTGCTGCAGCGCCTCGCGACGAATCAGGTAGGAATCGGCGATCGCCTGCTTGTCCTCGGTGGTGTTGATAATAAAGCTGATCTCGTCGTTCTTGATCATATCGACGATGTGCGGCCGCTCCTCGGTCACCTTGTTGACCCGCTCACAGGGGATACCGGCCGCAGTCAGCACCTCGGCTGTGCGGCGGGTCGCCACGACATCGAAACCCAACTCCACCAGGTCGCGGGCGACCGGTACCACGCCGGGTTTTTCCAGGTCGCGCACACTGATAAAGGCACGGCCGCCGCTGGGCATCACCACGCCGGCACCGAGCTGGGCCTTGTGATAGGCCTCGCCAAAGGTACGGCCCACGCCCATCACCTCGCCGGTCGACTTCATCTCGGGGCCGAGGATCGGGTCGACACCGGGGAACTTGATGAAGGGGAAGACCGCCTCCTTCACCGAGAAGTACTCCGGCACCACCTCGCCGGTGATGCCCTGCTGCGGCAGGCTCTGACCGACCATGCAGCGGGCGGCGATCTTGGCCAGCGGACGCGAGGTCGCCTTGGAGACGAAGGGCACGGT
>OBLN01000040.1_pt1 | contig 45399 bp, 27 predicted proteins | sample 1519301 | NCBI WGS metagenome assembly OBLN01 (sample SAMEA2452533, study PRJEB22499) | sediment metagenome | reverse complement strand
CAGCAGATCGCTATGAGACTGAGAATAGAAAAAGAAAGAAGAGGGCTTCTTTAATTGAAAAAAGATATTAGAAGAGTTTCTATAACCGGGGGATAAAATGAAGCAAAAACCAAAGAAAGGTTTTATCGAAATTTTCAGAGGGGGGAAGGGGCAGCCGGAACAAATAGAAATCCTTTATTTTCCTCCAGAATATTCGATCGATAAAAGCAACAGTTTTTCTGAAATTTCAGTTCCAGGGCTTGAGTCCCCTTACCTTCAATACATAAAAGGAAATTCCGGAAGTATTAGCCTTGAAGTGTTTTATGATACTTATGAGGAAGGCGGGGTTGATGTAAGAAAATATACGGATCAGCTGACAGGGCTTATGAACATTGATCCCGAACTTCATGCCCCTCCCGTGCTCCGCTTTATATGGGGTCTGGATTCGGAAGAGCCTTTTTACTGCGTGCTTGAGAAGGTGACCAGGCGGTTTATTATGTTTAACTCGGACGGCATACCTGTTCGGGCAAAACTTAACATTACTCTCAAAGAGTTCAAAGTCGACCTCAACATCCGTGAAAGAAGCCTTCAATCCCCTGATAAAACTCATGTTTATACTGCAAAGCAGGGAGACAGCCTGTGGCTGATTGCCTACAGGGAATACGGAGATCCCGGGCTCTGGAGACCTATTGCGCTGGCAAATAAAATCGAGCATCCCGAATTGCTCGAGCCGGGCATGGAATTGATCATACCTCCGGTGGGATAAATAATATGGCACAGCTGATTTCTTCTGCTGAGATTTATGCCCCGTTTTTTACCGTTTACCGGGCAGACAGCGGTAAAGCTGTTCCGAAAAACGAGATCACCGGAATTGAAATTGATGAAGACCTTGAAAACCCGGGGATGTTTCGCATTTATTTTAATGATGCACTTGACATGAAGACGCAGAAATTCAAATGGCTGGATTCAGAAGCTATTTCTCCGGGAACCATGCTTGTGATCTCTTTCGGATACGCCTTTCCTCGAAAAGAAAGCCGGATAACCGGAAGAATCAGGGCATTATCTCCTAATTTTTTTACAGGAGGTCCTTCAACTCTTACCGTTGAAGGGTATGACCTTTCTTACGATCTTAAGAAGACAAACTCCAGAGTAAATCTCAAAGACATGACTTATTCTAACATAGCCAGGGAGATTGCCGAAAAAAATGGGTTTGACCCTGCGGGAGTGGAAGATCCGGAAATGGAACCTTTCAGTAAGATCGAGAGAAAAGTAAACGAGCAGGATTATGCTTTCCTGGGCAGAATGGCAAAAGATATTGGTTTTGAGTTTTTTGTCAGAAACCGGACTCTCTATTTTCGAAAGGAGGCAAACAAAAGAGAAGGCATCCTGGATTTTGAGTATTATAAAAATATTATAAGTTTCAGCCCACGAATGAGCACTGCAAATGTGGTAAATGAGGTACGAGTAACAGCCTGGGACGAAAAAAACAAAGAAACGATTTCAGAAACTGCTGGACTTAATGAAATAAAATGCGGCACCAACATTCAGAGGTTTGCCGGTATCGTGGAAGAGTCTCAGGGAACCAGGGTAAGTGTGAAAGTTGAAGGGCGGGTTGTCAGGTCGAGGGAAGAGGCAAAATCAATTGCCCTCTCGGAATTAAAAAAGAGAAACGAGGGTTTCATCACCGGGACTCTCGAGTGTGCCGGAAACCCGGAACTGAGACCCGGCGTTACTATCAGTATCACAAAAGTTGGAGAATTCTTTAGCGGGATGTATTATGTTACGAAATCAAGACATGTACTCGGAGATGCCGGCTACAAAACAACCCTTGAGGTTCGGGGGTGCCTCTGATGGACCTGAGTGAGCTTTTAGGAGAAAAAGAAGAAAGCCAGGCTAAAAATATATACGGGGTTGCGATCGGAATTGTGACCAATAACCAGGACCCTGAGAAACGTGGAAGGGTAAAAATAAACCTGCCCTGGAGAGGAGAAAATGACGAAAGCCACTGGGCAAGAGTTGTAAGCCCGATGGCTGGCAATGGAAGAGGCATGGTTTTCTATCCGGAAGTTAACGACGAAGTTCTTGTAGCATTTGAACAGGGAGATGTAAACCATCCATATATAATCGGAGGCTTATGGAATTCTCAGGACCTACCTCCAGAATCTAACAGTAGTGGAGAAAATAATATCCGCAAGATAAAGTCAAGGAGCGGGCATGAACTCACGTTTGACGATACTCCCCAGCAAGAAAAGGTTGAAATCAAAACACAGGGAGGGCATACGGTCGTCCTTGACGATACCGGAGGACAGGAAAAAATAGAAATCACTGATAAAACCGGAAATAACAGGATTGTGATCGATTCGGTAAAAAATTCCATTACAATGGAATGTGCCATGCAGCTTACTATCAAAGCCGGCATGCTTGAAATCGAAGGAACCAGCTCCCTTAGCCTGAAGTCCAATGCTATTCTCACAATCCAGGGCCTGCCTGTGAAAATAAATTGAAAGTAAAAAGCTGGTAATTAAAGACAAAAATTGGAGACGAAAATGCCACCTGCTGCAAGAATTGGAGATGCCACATCCCATGGCACCCCTCTGGGACCCGGTCCCGGAAGCCCGAATGTTTTGATTGGAGGGATGCCTGCCTGGAGGAGTGCAGCCGATTTCCATGCATGCCCGCTCTCTTCAGGCCCTGCACCGCATGCCGGAGGAGTTGTTATGCAGGGCAGCACTACTGTTCTGATCAATAACATGCCAGCAGCCCGTCAGGGGGATATGGTTATTGAGGCGGGGTCTCCGAATGCGATTATAATCGGGTGTCCTACAGTGCTTATAGGGTAAAAGCATTTCACACTTATTATTACACTGAATTATTATTGGGTTGAATTATTATTTAACTGGGTTATTAAACTGAGTTATTAAACTGGATTATCAGACTGAATTATTAAATTGAGTTATTAAACTAAGTTATTTGGCTGAGTTATTTAGCAAATTATTAAACTGAATTATTACACCGAATATTACACCGAATTATTATACTCAATTATTAAAACGAATTTTTTTCTTTATCCGGATTTTTGTACATATTTACTGGGGGACTGAAGATTAGTATGGATTTTCTCGGTAAAGGATGGAAATTTCCTTTTAATATGGACTACAGGGGAAAGGTTGATATTTCCAGCCATGAGGCTGATATAAAAGAGGCTATTTTCATAATCCTGGGAACAGCTGAGGGTGAACGCCTGATGAGGCCCGGTTTTGGGTGCAGGGTCCACGAATACCTTTTTTCTACAATGGATGCGCTAAGCCTTCGTCTTATAGAAAATGCCGTAATTGAAGCTCTGACCATGTGGGAACCCCGCATTGAGCTGCTCGAAGTTAAGGCTCTGCCTGACCCTGCAAACGACGGAAGGCTCCTGATAAACATTGATTACAGGGTAAGGAGCACAAACACCAGCTTTAACCTTGTTTATCCGTTTTATGTAAAAGAAGGGGTGTGAATATGAAAGCTCCCGAAGTCAGCCGGCTGGATGCGGATACTATTCTTCAGGAAATCAGGAAAAAGGCTCCATTTTATCTCCCTGAGTGGAAAGCGGAAACTTCCCAAGATATGGGGTTTGCCCTTTCTATGATCTTTTCCAGCATGGCAGGAAATATCTCTTCCAGGATGAATGAAGCTCTGGATAAGCATTTTCTTTCTTTTCTCGAAATGCTCAATTTTTCCCAGATCCCGGCAAAACCTGCACGTGCTCCTCTAAATTTTGTGCTGAGTGAGGGAGCCTCGGGAAACGTGCTGGTAGAAGCTTCTACGCGGGTATCGGCTAAAGGTCCTGACGGAGAGACAGTTATTTTTGAGACTGATAAAAATATGCTTGCAGCTCCATCAAAAATTGTGTCCGTATACAGTACAATAGCAGAATACGATGAAATCTTTGACCATTCGCCTGCAGTAAACGGAACGGACCAGACAGACCTTTTTGCAGGGCAGGAGTCTTTACAGGAGCACACTCTTTACATCGGGGATAAAGAAGTATTCAACCTGAAGCAGGGTGCTATAGATATCTTTTTTGAAGGAGCCGAAAAGAACTTCATAAAAAAACTCGGAAACGGAAATAATGCATCATGGGAATATCCCGTTGAGCTCGCAGAAAAGAAAAACGGGGAAGAGAAAAAAATTAAATGGGTCTCTTTTAAGGGCACAGAAGCAATATCTGGGGGAGACGTACCGTCAATCAGGTTGCAAATGGGTCCCCTGGAAGAAGAGGATAAAAAAACCTTCCTGCCCGTTGCTGAGCTTAAAGTGGATGGGCGTGAAAGCAGGTGGATAAGATGCAGAATTAAAGAATCGAATATTGACGAATTTAAGGATTTAAAAGTGAAAAACATAAAAGTTTCAACTTCACCTTCTCCTTTTACTACTCCTGTAAATGAAGGTTCCATACTAAAGGTTCAGGGCATAGGGGATATTTATTATTCAAGGCTTGCGGGGAACCAGGCTGAACACAGGGTAAGGACAATAAGTGAACTCCTGACCCTCAGTGACGAAGAGCTGGCAGGTATACTCCATTGCAGCAAAATAAGAGCCCAGAATATCCTGGAGGCTGCAAGAAAAAAGTTTTATGACAAGTCCGGGAAAGATGAACACGGGAATAGCAATAATACGCTTAGTGGTATTGATCCGGATTTCCTGTTCTATAACGACATACCGCTTGATATTTCCGGAGAAAAAGTGCATCCCTTCGGAAGCAAACCCAGGCTGAACGATACTTTTTACATAGGGAGTGCAGAGGCTTTTTCAAAAAGAGGATATAAAGTCCGCATGGAATTCGGTCTGGAAGCCGGCAGGTCAGGTTCTACTGCTAAAACCGATTCTCCTCAACTTTCGTGGGAGTACTGGGACGGGGAAAGCTGGACTGTCCTCGGGGTCGTCGGAGGTAACAATAACTTAAGTGAAAACGGAGAATGCCCGGACAGAAATAGTAGAGAAAGGAGAGAAAGTATAGAAAGTGGAAAAATCGTACAGTCCGGAATAGAGATTCCTGAAATGCCCCGGGTAAAGCCTTCTCGTGTTAACGGCAAAGAGTGCTACTGGGTAAGGGTCAGATTGGCAGGGGGAGATTACGGGAAAGACTTTGAGATTATTGGCCGAAATGTCAGCAGCGGTAGTTTTTGCCCCCCTGCAATAAGAAACTTGAAAATTAATTATGTTAGCTCCGAAAATAAGAAACCGGCTGTCATTCTTGCAAAAAATAACCTTGAATTCAGGGACTGCCTGAAAGATCTGGAAACCAGTAAGAGTTTCAGACCTTTTGAAGCTCTGCCGGATAAATTCCCTTCGGTTTATTTCGGGTTTAACAAAGCCCTTATAGATGGGCCTATGAGCCTTTTCATAGATATCGAAGAGAGCTTCGAATACCCGGAATCTTTCCTGCCGGATGTGAAATGGCAATACCTTGCTGAGAACAGTGAGGTAAGAGGAGAAGAAAGAAGCGGAAAAGAAATCGATGGAGAATGGAAAAGGCTTGAAGCCCTGGATGAAACCGGAGGGTTTACAAAAAAAGGTATGCTTCAATTCGTTGTCCCGGAAAAAATGCAGGCTTCGAGTTTCTTTGGTTCTGGCGAGCAATACTGGATCAGGGCACTTGTAACCGGAACTTTCTTTAAAACAAAAGCAGAACCAGACTTACAGTCCCCTGCATATCAACTGTTTCTCAAAAAGGAAAGGCCGGCAATATACAGGCTTGCTAATACCAGGAATGATACCAGGAATGATATCAGAAATAATATCAGGAATGAATTTTCCCCGGTGATTTCTTCAGGTATTTCCTCGGAGATAAACCGGAGCAGAGCAACTCCTGAGAAAATAATTTCCGGGAAGATCGAATCCTTACTCCCGAATGAAGAAAGCCTGCTGGAAGAAACTCCAGGATATGAAAACCGAAATCCAGGACATGAAAATCGAAAGCTCAAACTTCCGGGAAAAGTGGAATGTAAAAAAGCTTTTGAATTTTTCAACATTGATTTCCAGTCTGAGGCAGCCCGTATGCTTCCTCCGAAGGTCCTGGGTTTTTATCTTAATTCGGTCTGGGCTGTCCAGGCAAGCACGACCTATGATGAAGTAATAGGTTCAAGCAGTGGAGAGCCGGACCAGGAATTTTCTCTTATTCACGGGCCTGTACTCGAAGAAGAAGTATGGGTCAATGAATACGGAAGCATTTCGGAAAAAGAGAAAAAAAGTCTTCAAAAGGATTTCCAGAAAATTGAAACCGACAGCGAGGGAAACCTTAAGAAGTTCTGGGTGCGCTGGCAAGGGGTAGAAGATTTCCTTGAATCAAAAGATAATGACAGGCATTATGTACTCGACAGGACGGGAGGAAAAATTCGTTTCGGAAACAGGGTAGAAGGAAAGGTTCCGCCTGCCGGCTTTGAGAATATCAGAGCCACTTACAGGAGCGGAGGAGGAAAAACAGGAAACATCGAAGCCATGAAGATCTCAAAACTTATGAGGTCAATAGCCTTTGTGGACAGGGTTTACAACCCCTTGCCCTCGGAAGGCGGCGCTGACACCGAGCAGACGGATGCGCTTATAAAAAGGTCTCCTGCTGCGCTTAAACACCGAAACCGCGCAACGGCAGTAAGCGATTACGAATGGCTCGTAAGGGAAGCTTCGAGTAAGGTTGCGAGAGTGAAGGTCCTGCCCAATTTCAGTTCCGAAGGCAAATTCAGCACCGGATGGGTTACGGTTGTCATAGTGCCGGAAGGAACCGGGGTAAAGCCTCTGCCTTCAAGCGAATTAAAGCGGAACGTAAAACAATATCTTGAAGCAAGGTGCCCTCCTGTGATATCCCTGAAAGTGATATCTCCTCTTTATGTCCGGATAGATGTAACTGCAGAAATCCGGACACGACACATTGACGCAATTCCTGTGATTGAAAAAAGGGCTGTAGAAAAGATTAAAGGCTTTTTGCACCCTCTCACGGGCGAAAATGGAAAGGGCTGGAACTTCGGGGATGCGCCCTGTATTTCTGATATATATTCGATACTTGAAGGCATTGAAGCTGTGGATTACGTGGCAGATGTGGAGATAAAGTACTTCGAAGGGTCCAAGACCTTAACGCTGACCGGCACTTCTGTTATAAAACTGCCTGAGTATGCACTGCCTTACAGCGGAGAGCATTCGGTTACTGTAAAACGGGCAAATGGTAATAAGGAGGGGTAAAGCCTGTCTCTTCCCATACCCAATCTTGATGATAAGTCATTTGACCAGCTTGTAGAAGAAGCAAAAAAACTCATTCCTGTATATTCCCCGGAATGGACAGATCACAACTATAGCGATCCCGGGATCACTTTTATTGAGCTTTTCGCGTGGATTACCGAAATTGAACTGTACCGCATAAACCTTGTGACTGACAGACACCGCCTTAAATACCTTGAATTGCTCGGGGTAACCCCAGAAAAAGCAAAACCGGCACATTTAGACCTCAGTTTCAGTTCAACCCGAAAAACGGAGCTGGTAAAGGGAACTCAGGTATTGACCGAAGTTGCAGGCAAGAAAATTTCTTTTTCTCTGGATGAGGACCTGGTTATAGTCCCCACCGCATTCGGGCTTGAGAAACTGATAGTTGACGGGCTTACGGAAGGCGTTTTTGACCGTACCGGCTCAAATGAAGCCGGAGACCTCTTTTTTGCTCCTTTCGGAGAACAGGTCCGAGCAGGATGTACATTTTATCTGGGTTTTGGAAAAGACAATGACACCCCGCCTCAAATCCTCAGCTTCATGTGTTACCTTTACGAGAAAGACCTGAAAGCTCCCGGAAGCCATGGAAACGAGCAGGAGTACGGGTTTGAAAACGCGAAATTGAAATGGGAAATTTCTGATCCGGCTGGCGGGTATCCGTGGAGGGAGGTAAAACCGATAGATAATACTGCAGGGTTCAAAAAGAGTGGAAGAATAACCTTTAGAGAACTTGAAGGCTGGAAGGCACCTCAATTTATCCCTCTAATGAGTTTTGAAAATTCTTATTTCTGGCTCCGGTGCACGGTAAAAGAGTCAGGCTATGAATACCCGCCGAGAATCGAGAAAATAAGGCTGAATACGGTCCAGGCAACTCAAGACCTTACTGCAGGAAAAGGGACTGAAAATGAGGGCAGGGAAGAAAGGAAAAAAGATAGAGAAGAACGGAAAGACGATAGAGAAAAAGGAGCGGAGTACGGAGAAGAAGGAAACCTTAAAGCTGGCCATATATGGAAGGTTGAAGGAGCCGAACACCTGGAAATTATAAATTACATGCCTGCATCCGGAGGCAGAAAAGCCCAGACCATCGATGAGGCTGTAGAAGATTTTCTCAGAGATTTTAAGGTCCCTTATACTGCAGTTACAGCCTCGGATTATGAGTACATAGCCCTGAATACCCCTGGCCTCAGGGTTGCAAAAGCAAAAGCAGTGCCCAATTACCGCCCTCTCCGTTTTCAACAGGGGAAATTCGGAGGTATGGAACCGACAAAATCAGAGTACAGTAAAGGGTCCGTAACCGTTGCAGTGATCCCCTATACTCCCCTTGAAATTCTCAGATCTCCCCCTGCTCCTTCTGAAGGCTTTATACAGGCAGTATGCAGGCACCTTGACAGGCACCGCTTGCTGGGAACTGAAATCCATGTAATTTCTCCCGATTACATAAAAGTGACAGTGAACGTTACAGTTGTCCCGGAGGAGGGTTATCTTGACGACAGCCTGGTCAGAAAGGACGTACTATCCGCACTTAACAGATACATTCATCCAGTAAAAGGGGGACTTGACGGGCAGGGGTGGCCTGTTGGCAGGGACGTTTACCTTTCGGAAATTTATGAACTCATGGAAACGGTTTCGGGGATAAAATGCATAATCAGGCTTTCAGTCTCAGGAGAACCCGGCGCATATCCGGATTCGAACGGCAATCTGGTACTGGGATCTAAATTTTCAAGCGTTTATTCTGGAGAACATAGAGTTGAGGTTGCAAGGGAAGCCGAAAGCTGCCTGAAAAGGGGTGGTTTGCATTCGTGAAATTAAACATAAATGGATAGATTCAAAGATACTTCTTGAAAAGTTTATGGAATACAGCGAGAACCTGGATCTCGGACACGGCGATGTGAGGCTTTCCAGTGCTTATTCATATTTGTTCGACGAGGTGTTATTAGAAAATCCGAATTTTGTTATTGAGGATATTGCAGTTGACGGATGCGGTTTCCTTTACCTTCTGGGTACAGAGGATACCGTAAACACAGAAAGTCCCGCAGGTACTGAGAAAAGCCTGATACTCAGATATGCGGGAAACAAATCCAGCCTGAAGCCTATAGGAAACTGTCCCGGGGTTTTCCCATTAAAATTGGGAAAAATTTCTGCAATTGGGGTAGATGACGATACCCTTTACATTGCAGACAGCATAGACGGCACCAATTTCCGCCTCAGCGCTCTTACAAAGAATGACTATCATTTGCTCTGGACTCTTTCAAAAGGTCCTTCAGGAGAAGAAGCTGAAGAGGAAAATGGAGAGGAAAATGGTGAAGGAACTGGAGAGAATGGAGAAAGCCTGAAAAAAATTGCCGGCATAAAATGCGATGAAAAAGGCAATATCTATATTCTTGAAGGAAAAAGGGTGCTTTCCATTGACAAGCACAGTCCCTTCCGTCCGGAACCCAGAGTTTCCTGCGAAATTAACGGACCTGAGGAGCCAGAGTTTCTGGAAGTAGATAAAGAAGGGAAGCGTTATGTCCTTGAAGGAAACAGGCTTCATATTTTCAGGACAGGAGAAACGGAAGCTGAAAGGAAAATAGGTATAGAGAACTTTTCCCCCTCGGGGATTGCAATTGATGCCTGGAAAGAGGTTTTTGTAGGGGAGGCGGATGAAACAGGAGGCGAAAACCAGACCGAAAAGACTGTCCATAAGCTGGATTTTGACAATCAGCTTCTTTCTCATCCCTTATGGTCTTACAGGGGCACCTGTAAAAAGCTTGTATACGGCCCTGAAGGCAGACTTTACGTGCTTGACGGGAAAGGAAAAAAGCTTACCAGGCTCATACGTAAAAAAGTAAATTTAAGAGCTTCTGATGGTTCCTTCCGCGGAGTCTATATCTCAAAGCCTGTGGACAGCGAGGAAAACGATATTTTATGGCACAGGCTGATAATTAATGGGAGCTTTGTAAAAGGCACCCAGGTAGAATTCTTTTATTATGCATCGGATGAAAAGCTTTCAGGGGGCGAAATTAAAGCTCTTGAGCCTGGAAAATGGAATATATGCATTTCCGAGACTTCGGCTGTTCAGGGCTATGAGAAGAGGGACTCACTTTTCCTGGATAGGGCGGAGGGCAGGTACCTCTGGTTTAAAATCGTCCTTTCAGGAACTGAAGAGGTCTCTCCATATATTACATCCATAGGAATATTTTTCCCGAGGGCTTCTTACATCGATTATCTGCCCGCTATCTACAGGGAAGAGCCGCACAGCAGAGACCTTCTGGAACGCTTCCTTTCCATATTTGAAAGCATAATCTTTGAAATGGACCATACAATCGAACATATAGACCGTTTTTTTGACGCCTGCAATGCTCCGCCTGAATTTCTTTCCTGGCTTGCTTCCTGGCTTGCGGTTCCTGTAGACGAAGACTGGACTGAAGAGAAAAAAAGGCTTTTTATCAGGCATGCAGCCTCACTGTACAAAAAGAGAGGGACGAGGGAAGGGCTCTCCGAAAGTATCGAACTTTTTACGGGGGTAAAGCCCCTGATCGTGGAAAACTTCCGCAGCGATTGCCCGCCTAAAGGAAACAGGCCCCTTCCCGGTACAGGTGAGGACACGATCTTTTTCCCGCCGGATGAAGACAGAGTAAAAATAGACGGCAAAGACGAAAAACTTGTTAATGTCCTTTTCGGGACAGAAAAATTTGTTTTCACCGTCTTACTGAAAAGCCCTGAAATTGACACAGGCACTTTAAAGCGCGTTAGAAGGATTATTGACGAACAAAAACCTGCACACACGTGTTATAACCTGAAGGTGCTCGAGCCCTGGTTCTACCTGGATATGCATACATATCTCGGAATTAACACATCCCTTACGGGACCCGAGTTTATCCTTGACAAGAAAGGAGTAATTGGCAGGGATACTGTCCTGGGTGACGAAGAAAAAGCCGGGCGGGTTCAAAGGCATTCGCGGGCAGGAATTGATACTGTACTTTCCTGAGGTTCATTTCTCAGGATTCAATTTCTTATTTAATTTTTAAAAGTTTAGATTTTAAGATTGAGTTTAAAGTTGAGGTTTAAAGTTGAGATTAAACGTTGAGGCCAAAGATCAGATCTAAAAATTAAGATCTAAAAATTAAGATCTGAAGATTAATACTGAAAATTGGACTAAAAATTGGACTAATAATTAAGATCCCAAGGTAAAAGGTCTCAATACGATATTGTTTTCCAGGCTGTTTTTTTCTAAAATAATTATCAACTGCAAACAACTGCATAAATCCTAACTGTAACTTTAAAACAAAGGGGTAATGGCATGTCCAATCACACAAACGAAACTGACAAGTGTAAACTGCACAGATTTGAGAAAAACAACTATTTTTACGGCAAGCTAATGACAGTCCGTGACTTCGAGACCGAGCAGAGCTATTTCGAGGAAAAACGTCACCTGCTCAACAGGCTTCTCCACGGTTCAGGACTTGTCTGCGGCTTTGAAGACCTTAAAATGGAGCTTAAAGGCAACAAAATTCTGATTGATTTTATAGACGGGGGGGTAGCGCTTGACTGTTGCGGGCGCGAAATTGTAGTGCCGGCAAATACGCTGGGAAAAGAAGTGGTTAACAGCAGTGGGTCAACTGTTTCTGCTTTGCCTGACGGCTCATTTCTTTATCTGAAATATAAACCCTGTTATGAAGGTTACGTTGCTGCAGCTTCAAATCCCTCGAGTTGCGAAGAGAGGTGCTGCCCCGGAAGGGTTGTTGAAGATTTTGAAGTAATTGTATCGAACGAGGCTCCAGGTTCCGAAGGAATTCGCTGCCGTGCGGAATCTTCTGAGGACCCGAGCGTAATCCCTGATGTAAACGAGTGGCTAAAAAATCTTGAAGAGGAACACAGAGGGTGCCCTCTATGTGAAGAAAACCAGGGAAGTAAAATTTTTCTTGCGGCTGTAGACAGCGACCTCATAATTAAACAGGAGGATACTGAAAAATACAGGATTTTTTTCACGCAGAAGGAACTTTATCAGCTTTTAAAGTGCCATATGCTGGACTCCGAAAACCCTCACAAAGTTACCGCTGTACAGACAGGTGCACTTGTGAGCCTGGACGGGGTAAGTAACCCCGGCGGAAACGTGGACCTTGTTCCGGATGGGGCAATTGTTATTACTCCCGATGACGCGGGCAACCTTATCACTATAGGGGAGACGCATTCCCAAAGAAAAGATAACCCACATGAGGTCACTGCGGCACAGACAGGAGCACCTGTTAGTATAAGTGGGGTCAGCAACCCCGGAGGAAATATAAACCTAGTTGCAGGTACAAATATTTCAATAACTCCTAACCCGGCAGCCCATACTATAGAACTTGCTTCTACGGGAGGAGCAGGAACACCGGCAGCAACAGTGGAGAGCGTGGGCACAGGCCGTATTGTCGGTATTTCGGATAAATACTCCCGTGAAGATCACGTGCATGACCTGGGGAAAGAAGTCGTTGATTTTGGAAACCTTTCCGGAACACTTCAAAAACAGCTTAAAATGCTTTTTATGTACCTCAGGGAAAGAGCTCTGAAATGCACTGTAAGTAATTTTAAGGCAATTACGAGGCAGCTGGATAGCAGTAGAGCCTTTAAAATCTCCCAGGTAGCCAAAGAGGCAGTGGATAATAGAGTTTACGAAAATGAGGATGACTTCATTTCTTTTATAAAAGACCTGCTGGAGTTAATGAGGGAATTTGCAGATGAAATTCAGGGAAGAGTCACAGGCATAAGTTTCGAAAGGTTCATGAAATCACTGGAGGAACTCAAAGCGGCTATTAGTTCAGGCGACGCGATTCAGATAGCTATCCAGCAGGATGAAGTCTGCTTCTATGCTACGGAACTGGAAATGCAAGGATAATGGATTCATAGATTCTGGAATCACACGTAAATCAGGAGCAGTATATGGCTGAAAAAGCTGGAGTTCATGCCAGAGCACAGGAATCAAAGCAGAAATGCTCAAATTTCTGCAACCAGAAACCCAATCCCAGTTTTTCAGGGTCTACTGCTGATACGATATTACAGCTTCAGAGAACTGCAGGTAATCAGGCAGTCCAGAAACTGATTAAATCAAGAGCTCTGCAGGCTAAGCTCAAAATCAGCCAGCCTAATGACATCTACGAGCAGGAAGCTGATAGGGTGGCTAATGAAGTGATGCGAATGCCTTTGAAAACGGGAGACAGCGACCAGTCATCAGTGGACAGTACAAGCACGAAACCCGTAAATCAATTGAAGCCAGGCTGCCTGTTTGCCAAGGGTCCCCCGTGCGGGGAAGAGGAACTTCTTGAAAGAACGACCATGCCTCAGATGATGCATTATCCCGATCCTGATTCCGGCCAAGGCCCCGATGTTCCGCCGTCAGCGGAGTCAGCCATCAGATCGCTCACAGGTAGGGGGCAATATCTCTCCCGGTCTGAGCGCTCTTTCTTCGAGCCGCACTTTGGGCATGATTTCGGTGGTGTGCGCATACACTCCGGACATGACGCCGGTGAATTGGCCGATGCTTTATGTGCAAAGGCGTTCACGGTGGGGAAGGATGTGGTGTTCGGTGAGGGGGAGCACATTATGGGAACGAGCAAAGGACGGCGCCTATTAGCACATGAGCTAACGCATGTGGTGCAGCAGTCAAGGTCACAATTGCCTATCACTACTGCGACCCGACCCGGCTTGGTGCAACGACAGAAAGGCGATGCGAAGCAAGCGGCGCGAGCCAGGGTAGACGCGGCGATGAAAAAACTCAAGGCGAAATTCGGACTGGCTAAGGTCACTGAGGAAAATGGTGCCACGTGGAGTGAGTCAGAGTTAGCGAAGGTCGATGCTGCCTTCTCAAAAGTAAGCAAGGAAGATCAACCGTTACTCAAGGATTTACATCTGGTTCGTACGGACAAATTTGAACCTTTTGTGCGGCAAGGGAAAACATTCAAGATCGCCGGGACGACCTTCGGTATTGGAATGATAAAACTGGCTAGGGAAGCGTTTCAGGGCGATGCTAGTACGATCCTTCACGAGGTCGGCCATTTGATACAAAATAAAGTGGCTTCCGCGATGCTAGAGAAGTCCAAGGCCAAGTTTGATCTCGAAGCGACAAGACTAATACTGGCAGAGGGACAGAAAAAGGCTCCCACTCGGGTGGGCCACGAGATACAAGCCTTTGTCGCAGCACTCAGCCTGGTGTCGGCAGCGGCTATCGATCTGATGAATAGCGGCGAAGATGACCGGACAGCTAAGCAAAGTGTTCTGGATGATGCCAAAATGCAAGCCGACATTGCTCGGCTAGAGGTTGAACGGCTTACGAACGATGATGCCGCAAAGACTTGGTTAGAAGTCCACGACAGGCAGCAAAAGTGGGTTGAGGCAATCGAGAAATATGCAGAGGAGAAGGGAAAAAAGAACCTGACAGGTTTCATTGATGTGGTCACGAAGAACAACCTCGCACGGAAGAGGTATGCTCCGTTCACAGACTATGTAGCAGCTCACTGGCCAACTAAGCCGGAAGAATTCTTTGCACAATCATTTCACACGTGGCGCACTAACCCGAATTACATGAAGAGGAATATGAAACCTCTCTTCGATTGGTTCGAGAAGGGAGGCCATCGGGAGAGTAAAGGCTATCTGGAGGGCAAAGGCGCAATTGAAACAGTGCGTGAAGCTGCCCCCGTGATATATGAGCTGGGGAAAGAATTCAAGGAGACCTTTTGGCCTAAGGAGTTTCAAGATGCCATCTTTGGAAACCAGTAGCGATCATTCCCGGCACGTGTTTAGTTCAATCAGGGATGATAAATTCAATCAGGGATGATATATCCCAGGGTCTCCTTTACACTCACACCCGTATCGGTGACAACACCAGGAAGATACTGGAGTCCACTTCGTTTCTCTACAGTCTTATAGAGTTGCTCAACGAAAAAGGGGTGATTACGATCGAAGAGCTTGATGAAAGGAGATGGCAGGTCGCTGAGCGCCTGGTCAGGGAGTTCGCCGAGAGCGGACTCGGGCTCACGTACCAGGGTCCTGAATACGGCAAGTACACTTTTGATAAGGAAGCAGATGTCGATTGTGAGAGCAGGCTGGATACGTGTAAAGCAGTATGCTGTAAATTGCCATTTGCGCTGTCAAAACAGGATGTAGAAGAGGGGATCATCCGCTGGGAGTTCGGCCGGCCTTATCTGATCGCGCACGGTGGTAATGGTTACTGTGTGCATCTGGACCGGAATACCTATAAGTGCACAGTTCGGGAACACCTGACAGTACCATGTATGGATTTTGATTGCAGGAATAATAAACAATGGCATGTCTGGGATGATTATGAGAAGAAGATCCTTAATCCTGAATTGGTGGAACGGATTGACAAAGATAATAGTAAAATCTATTCTTCCTGTTTATCAAACGAATTCAAGTGATTAATTTCCTGTTATTTTTGTTAAAAACGAGTATAAGCAGTTACTAACCGTGTCTTACCAGATTTGAGAGCCTGTCTAATGCTTATGATTCTCAGTAACTAACCATCACGACCGATATTTAATCTAATATTTTCATTTTGTGGGTGCACTTTTGAATTTTTGGCACAGTTTTCAATCTCTGGCTGGTATAATTAAAATCTAAATTACCAGATATAAATTGGGATGGGTATATGGTTGAAAAAACTGGAGTTAAAGCCAGAACACAAGAAACAAAGCAGAAATGCTCGAATTCTTGCAAACAAAATACTAGCTATATTCCTTCAGTTTCTCCTGCCGATAGAATCCTGCAACTTCAAAGAACTGTGGGTAATCAGGCAGTCCAGAGGTTGATCAGGTCAGGAACTTCACAGGCTAAATCAAGAACTTTGCAGGCTAAACTCAGGATAGGTCAGCCTGATGATATTTATGAACAGGAAGCTGATAGGGTTGCTGAGCAGGTTATGAGAATGCCTGGGCCGCAGGTTTCAGAGGGAAGACAGGTAAGAATGAAGACTTCAAACCACATCCTGAATAACTCTCTACAGCTCAGGTGTCCAAAGTGTATTAAGAACAACCCAAAAAAGGAAGAAGAGGAGGGAACTCTGCAGAAAAAAAAGGGTTCTAGCCCGATTTTCGAAGGGACTCCGGAATTGGAGTTTGATATCAGCAACTCCCGTTCAGGTGGCCAGCCTTTGACAGAATCTGTGCGAGCTTTCTATGAGCCGCGCTTTGGACATGATTTCAGTCAGGTGCGTGTGCACACGGATTCAAAGGCAGTGCAGATGAACCGTGACCTGCAGGCACAGGCATTCACGTATAAGAAGGACATCTATTACGGAGGCGGAAAAGCTCCTGATAAAAATGAGCTGACTGCCCATGAGTTGACACATGTGGTGCAACAATCAGCGGAAAGTAATTATCAAACAACAATTGAACCGAAAAACAACGAACATAAGCAAACGGCCTATAGTACTGCCAGAGGAAGTATTAATCTTCAGGGAAAAATACAGCCCACCGACAGCTGGGCACATAGACTAATAGTTCAGCAGATTGACCCCGGAAACCATGGAATATTAAATTCTGCTCAAAAAGTATCAGGCACTCGACTCCAAAAAAAAAGCGAACTTGACGACGAAATAGCTGACACTCATTCTAGCGGTAATGCAATAAAGGTCGGAACTGGTGGTAATGAGACTCCAAAAATGTCAGAATGCCCGCGTGTACCTACCGGATTGGGAAATATCAGTCCCGATCCTTTATGTCCCAAAGCCACCCACGCTGGTACCAATGAACTGAAACGCTTCAATTTCTGCCTCGATTCTGATAAATTAGACCCTCCAGAGCAACTGGAAGGCCTAAACAGTATTATAAGAGACAATCATCCTTCAACACGGTTTTTAATACACGGATATGCCAGTCCAGAAGGCGATCCAGCTTATAATTTCCGGCTTGCCTGTCATCGTGCCAATAAGATTTCAAAAGCATTGGAACCCCTGCTGGGTGAGCAGGTCCGCACCAGGCTGCTCGATCAGAAGCCGAATTTAGAAGAAGATCAGGTAAATGCGGAAATTAAAGCTGAGATCCAGAGCCGGATCGAGACTGCTTCTCAAGGCCCTACTAACAAGTTTGGCGCTTCAGAGTTTAACCGAGTCGCTCTGGTCTATGGGCAGATCCCAGGTGGGGAAAAGCCTATGGAACCGAGTTGTGCTGAGGCTCCTCGCCATGTTGGGGACATTAAACCGGAAATTCCATGTGATGAACCAACGATCGATCTAAAAAATATGAGCGGCAGCCCGCAATTGGGGCATTTCCATTTCTGCCTCGATTCGGACGTTTTGGCATCAGTTAACCCTTCATCTATTGAAAAATTTGCTCATCGCCAGGCAGCAAGCGCTAATTTCGTGGTTCATGGCTTTGCCAGTATCGAAGGCAAGGCTGATTATAACAAGCGGCTTTCCTGTCATCGGGCTTTGCGAGTTGCACGTGAGCTGATTAACGTGGGAGTACGGCCAGAGCAAATTAGAGAGGTCAGCGGCCTGGGCGGGACTGATGTGTTTGGGGATGCAGAGTTCAATAGAGTAACTGTAGTTCTTGCCGAACGAGGGAAAATTAATCATTTGAAGGATGGCCCAAAGCCAGCGGACACTTTCCGGCAAAAAGAAGTCATTAGGGATGAGGCACGGGACAGGTTAATGTCTGGGCAATATAATATGGCCGCAGATGCTTATATCTCGCATTGGACGTGTGGAAGGACGGCTACTATAAGGCAAGCAGTTGAGCGTCTGAAGATTCTTTTGCCTAAAGACAATAAAAACGAACTGCTAAGAGACGAAGCTAATGGTACAGAGGAAAGTCTCGGTGTGAATACTATTCGCCTGTCGAATGTTGCATTACGCGCTGATAATCCTGTTGAATGCACAATGGGACGAATTATTGATATGGCTTTTCATCACGCTGTATTAGGGGATTTAGATTTGGGTAGGGAGCTGTCAACTCCTCTGGATCTTAATATCAAAGGGCTTGACGTTAAGGCTGAATACAAGAAGATGGAGTTACGTCATAAAGCGGGACTGCATTTAGCCCATTTGGCTGGCTTTTCGGCATGTATGGGAAGGCATGCCAGTGCAAAACATGTCCCTGGTAGGGGGTCGACAGGGATAGATGAGCCTTTGAACGATGACCCGCTGGCGAATATGCCTTCTCCTCTTTGCGTAAAAGCGCCCCAACCATCCAGGCTTCTCCCACCAGTAAAGGACGCGAAGGACCGCCAGGCACCAGATTTTCTTATCTTTGAAAAGAATTATGCTTTAAATAATGGCACTCTTTCCCAGGTAGACATCGATATCAAAGAGGCAACGCTTTCTCACACAACAAAAACGGAGAATAATGTAATTAATGCTTCAGCCAGCGTCTCGCTTCTAGGCAAACCAGATGTATTCCCTGACTATGAGATTGGTTTTATCCAGACTATTCTCGATGACTTGATGCTGGCTGAGTATATTACCGGTCACTACGTTCTTGAGAAGCTTCCTGTGCCAATCCGTGCCGCTGAGGTAAAAGGTGGAGTTCCGGTACCTCCTCCCTGGACATCTTTGACTGCAATGAAGCGACCTGATGCTAATGGCCAGGTATCTGTAAACGCCAGTTGGAAGTTCAATACGGAATTTGCAACTTATCTTACCTATTTCCGTCCACCAGGAACAGAGCGCCCCGATCGCCTGGATACCTGGCAGCGACATACAAACGTGGCTATCTGGCTTGTCGCGCGCCGTCTAGGGGCTCCATTGGACCGTTTTAACGTCCACTTCTTGGATGGAATCACATACGACGTGACCCAAAACTTTGACGTTGACATCAGGCGCGTTCGTGGCAGCTTAGAGATGCGAGAGTCAGATCTTCCGGATCAGGAACATGAACACTCTATCGGGACAGGATACTTCAGGGTATCTGAGAAATCGCAGGATCAGGCAGATTCACTTCTTGCACAATTTGACAAACCTGTAGCCGGAGAGATTGACTTAAATCGTCATATAAGTAAAATTCTGCTTCCCGAGATTTCCAAAAGTGGTGTTGGCCTGGAAATTGAGGAATTTAAACAGGTTGTGCAACAGATTCTGGATAACCTTGTGGTCTTTGGGTCAGAGGAGGGGATGCTTAAAGGAGAAGAGAGTACACATATGTCTCGGCTCGGTTTCGTGTTCAATGATCTTTTCGTTACTGTCCCGATAGACCGCAGGATCGGTAGAATCGGTGGTGGACATGGCACTAGCATTAAAAGCCCTGGCATGGGAAGTTTTGCACTGTTCAATTTGCAAAAGGCGCTTAATCTCCGTCTTCAGAAGCGAGATTTCCTGAAGCAAGGTCGCAGCGTCGTTCTTAAGCCCGAAGCAATAAAAAGTCTTCCCGGTACCGCAGATATAGCAGAACTCGCATGGACAATACCCCGTTCTCTAGAGGAACCCGTCCTAAAGAATGACAAAATGATAATGCGTGATCTAGCTGTAATGTGGGCATGCGCCGAGTCTCAAGATCCATTGAACCAGTTTGAATTAGGGATTTTGTACTGGATGGACCGTGATGGAATGTTGCATCGCTTCCCTGATGTAGGTTTAATTAAGGGTAATCCTGAAACACCTGAAGGGTTTCATACAGCATTTCCCTCCGATCCTGACATAACCCATCCTGCTGGATTCACAATTGGCACAGCTCACACCCACCCGCCTCATTCTTCAGTAGTTTTTGCTCCTTCAGGACCTTCGAGCCAGGATCTGGAAAATGCAAAGAAGGGATTGACAGGGAGACAGCATTTTGTAGTTGACCAGGATGGTGTGACAGCTTATTTCTCAGATAGCTCCATAGAGTTTAAGGGTAAGTCAGTCCTTCCTTCCGGGGTAAAATGTGATGATAAAGACCTTTCACCTTCCCATAAACCATAAGAATAACCTGGTGGAAGGAAAGAATATTTTCTATTGATTTTGGCCTGAATTTGATAGTATGTTTTCGAGAACTACTCTTTGCATCAATGGAAGGCTGGAATCGAATTTCTTCTGCTGTCCATAATAAATGTTTTAAAACTTTTGGAAAATAATTGATTTATTACGATTCTTCGCTTAATAAGATGCATTAGAGCAATTATAATTTAATTTTGGTTTTTTTAAACTTTTGATTTCTAATTGATATTTAAGGCATAAATTAATAAATATAAAGGGGGGCGGATTATAGCTGATAAAACTGCAATTCACGCCAGAACACAAGAATCAAAGCAGAAATGCTCGGAGTTTTGTAAGCAAAGGCCGCATTTCAATTATTCGAGCTCTCCAGCAGACAGAATATTATACCTTCAGAAAGTTGCAGGCAATCAGGCAGTTCAGGAACTGATTAAATCAAGAGCTTTGCAAGCTAAACTCAGGATAGGCCAGCCTGATGATATTTACGAGCAGGAAGCTGACCGGGTAGCTGAACAGGTTATGAAGATACCTGACTCTGTTCTCCAGCGAAAGTGTGCTAAATGCGATGAGGATATAGAAAGGCCTTTGCAAACTAAAAAATTGCCAGGGCAGGTGTCTGTAACCCAAAATCAAGATGTGCAGTCTATTGTATCGGATGTATTGAACTCTCCTGGTCAGTCACTGGACTCTATTACGCGTGCGTTCATGGAGCCTCGCTTTGGGCAAGATTTTTCCAGGGTGCGCGTGCATTCCGGTACGGCTGCCGAGCGGTCGGCACGGGAGGTGAATGCCAACGCCTACACGGCTGGTCACGACATTGTGTTTGGTGCAGAAAGATTTTCGCCGGGAACGACAGAAGGAAGGCGCTTGATTGCTCATGAACTGACGCATATAGTGCAACAAAAAGGTTCAACTCCTTTAATCCAGAGACAGCCTGACCAGGATGACGATCTTAATATGAGGCGGCGCGACGAGATCGCCTTATCCCGAAGGTCTCCAGGGAAATTCGAAATTGGAACCGGATTTCCTCCAGTTATGACCCTTTTCAATTTTGTGATTAATGATTACCAGCTCAAAAAGGAACACAAAGATAACCTGAAAATCCTTGGTAAACTATTCGGTCTGATGGATACGGCCAGGTGGCAAGTTTTCGTAATCGGCCATGCAGATAGCACGGGTGAACCGGTGATCAACGACCCCTTGTCTGCAAACAGGGCTAACGAGGTCAGCAAGTACTTAAATAGTGTGGCAAAGGGGAACTATTTCATCCAGGGTGAAGGAGCAAATCGACCTGCTGCGACCAATGAATCGATATCGGGAAGATCCAGAAATCGACGTGTTGATATTACTTTCTCGAATCCCTATATTGACATCAACATCCCCGATCCCATACCAGACCCTAAAACTGTCTGTCAGCAATTCCCCTTCTTGTGTAATGAGGACAAATTCTGTAATCTTTACCCCTTTTTGTGCGGTGATGGATTTTGCAAAGAACACCCCAAATGGTGCGGGCTTCCGGTGCTTTGTTTGCTGTTTCCGCCAGTTTGCGCCTGCCTTGCGAAGCCGATTGCCTGTGCATGTGGAAGGTATCCCGCATTGTGTGTCTGTCTTGCGAATCCTAAAGCTTGCATCCCCAAACTCCCGAAACCAGATGACGACAAACCTAAACGTAAGAGGGCATGTCCCACCAGGGTTGACCTGCCTTCCGGTGTAATTGAGGCAAATAAAAGCGAGAAGATAGGTTTTGCCAGGCTCTGGTATCCTTTTGAAATGAATATAGATTTTTCCCAGGACTCGTCGGGATGTGAATGTGCTTGCGGAGAATATACGCAACTGGTAAGGGGATTCTTCGAACGCGACAAGACGGGCAAGGGGTCTTGGAAGAGGGATAAGCATGAGTTGACAACAGGAGTCTACTTGCACGAAACTATTTACCAGGAAGACGGCTTACGTGGAGTTGGTGCTTATGGTCATCGATACTGGGATGATGATACGAGAAAACAGCCTAAGCCGGATACTAAGGACGATACATTTCTACTGACAAGGGAAACCGGGTGCCAGTATCGGGGAAAAGACGAGCCGAGCATGGAAAGTGACAGGAAATATCGCGCAAGAATAAGGATGTACCTTGAGTTCGCAGGTGGCCCCGTTGATGTCTGTGAATCGCCCGGGCAGAGGCTCGGCCAGCAGACTCATTGGAGAACGTGGATTATCCATGGAGAGGCACAAGCAAAGTCCCCGCCGCCCGGACCAGTCACCCCTCCTACGAATTCCCCGAGTACTACCTCTCCTGAGGTAACTGAAGCAAAAGAGACCGATATCCCTCAGGGAAAACAATCTCCCTCATGGTACGCCGGCGGTATCCCATCTGATGCGATATCACGTACACGAGAGTATCGGATGGCTGTGGGATTCAAAGTTGACGGAGTCACCAAATTCTCCCTCGTGACGGTTAGAATTGAGGCATCTGAGCCAGATTTTATTACTATAATCACAACGAACAAGAGGAATCTAAATCTGAATCCCGATGACCCTAAAAACCCCATAATTGTTATGCCTGACCATCGCGAGCGGATAAAGAGAAGCATATTACTGAAGGTCGAGAACGAACTGAAGAGCTGGATATCTCCTTGAAGGAATTCGATCAGTAGCGAGGGAAAGAAAGAGACCTTAAGGAAAGAAAGAGACGCATGCTCATTAAAAGTTTAAAAGCAGCGAATATAGCGGTTATCGAGATGGAACTTACAGAAGCTGGATACTACAGTCGTGATTAATCTGCAATACACAGGGTGATTATATGGCTGAAGAAATTGTTGCAACTGCCAAAAGACAGGAACCAAAGCAGAAACGTTCAAATCTTTGCAAACAAAAGCCCGGTAATAATTCTTCAATATCCCCTGCTGACAGAATATTGAAACTTCAGGAAACTGCAGGCAATCAGGCAGTCCAGAGGTTAATATCAGGCATGATGCAGGTTAAACTTAGAATAAGCCAGTCCAATGATATCTATGAGCAGGAGGCTGACCGAGTGGCCGAGCAGATAATGAGGATGCCGGGTCCTGTTCTCTATCACAAGGCTGCTATGTGTGATAAAGATCAAATGTGTGATAAAGATCAAAAAAAGGTTCTCCAGGCTAAAGATTTGCCAGGGAAGTTGCGGGGAACTCATGACTATGAAATTTCACCTCTTGTCCATGAAGTACTGCAATCTTCTGGCCGTCCGCTGGACCCGGCTACCCGTGAGTTTATGGAGCCGCGCTTCGGTTACGACTTTTCGGGAGTGCGTATGCATTCCGGTACGGCAGCTGAGCAATCGGCGCGGGATGTAAGCGCCCAGGCTTATACGGCAGGGAATAATATTGTATTTAACAAGGATCAGTTCGCGCCAGGAACGTACGAAGGACGGCGATTGATTGCCCATGAATTAACGCATGTAGTGCAGCAGAGTAAAGGGGGCTTCAGTCCCACGATCCAGCGCCGCCTGCTCGTTACAGGTGACAATAAAGCAGATATTAAAACTATGCTTGAGCTTCTTGAGCCAGCCAGCGGTTTCAGTCTCAAGCACGACCCGAAAACTAAAGAGGTTTCAATAACTGCATCAGTACTGAAGCCTCCTTCATTTGTGCTGGCCGGTCAACTTGCAACTATTATAAGCGATCAAACACAGGATGCTGAGGTCCATCTGGGTCGCAAACAAAAGGGAGTTTCCGTAGGCGCATTCCCCAGCAACCCTGATAGGGCAGTGCAGGAAATTCGCATCGACCATGTGCTGGCACTCGAAAAAGGTGCGCCTGGAAGTGGTGTAGCAAAACTTGCCCATGAGATCATTGAGAACTACGAGGCGCATGCTCTAAAAGACTTTAACTGGAGCGTTGCTTTCAGCGAGTCGCATAAAAAGGCTTTAGAGGCGGAGGACCTGATTGAGGGTGAATTGGGGCATCCGGGTTCACGCCGCAATACTTTTTCACTACTTATCAATCCCGGAAAGGGCAAACCCCGTTTCTCCAGAGGGATTGAGGACCGAGAAAAATACTTCATTGTCTGGGACGAGAGCTTCGACAGCAAGGATACCTGGTCTAATACCCGTCGGGTGCAGCGTGTAAAGGTCTCGAATTATAAAATAGACGGCTTTACTACTGGTTCCAATAGTCTGCCCAGGGGAAGTGGAGCTGTTATCTCAGCGCTGGCTGCCGATCTAAAAACTAACCCGACCGCTTCAGTGCTGGTGGAGGGTTTCGCCTCTTCAGGAAGTACGTCTGACGAGGATCTAAAACTTGCTGTGGGGTGGGCAGAAATCGTTAGGGACAAAGTTGTTGACGAGGTTGCTGATAAATTGAACACAAACTGGAGAAGGTTCCATATTGTAGGTAATGCCGCCCGAGCTGGCAATTCTGTAGTGATTACAGTGGAGCGTCCGGACCTGTAAACGCCGGTATGCCGGACCTGCTATTTCCAGGATGCTGCCTGCTTTATCGTTTAGTTCATTCAGCTCATACCTTCCGAAATCGGCAACATATGTAGGGGAGATTTGTCAAGTCTACTTCTGCAAAATATTAAAACATGTCATATATGGGGATGATTAAATGGCTGAAAGAGTTGTTGCAAATACCAGAACAACGGAATCAAAGCAGAAATGCTCGAGTTCCTGTAAACGGAAGCTCAATAATAATTCTTCAGGATCTCCTGCTGACAGAATATTGAAACTTCAGAAAACTGCGGGAAATCAGGTAGTTCGGAGGTTGATCAGATCAGGAGATTTACAGGCTAAACTCAGACCAGGGCAGCATGACGGTGTTTCTGAATATGGGGCTGAAAAGGCAACAGGGCCGTTAATTAGGACGCCTGGCTCTATTCTTCAGCTCAAGTGCCCTATATGCAATGAATATAAAAGAAAGGCTATGGAGGCAAAAGAATCGCCAGAACGGGCAGTGATAACCCCGAGTCATGACGTGCAGCCTATTGTCCATGAAGTACTACAATCACCCGGTCAGCCTTTGGATCCGGCTACCCGTGCCTTTATGGAGCCACGCTTCGGTTACGACTTTTCGAGAGTACGTGTGCATTCTGGCGGAGTTGCTGAGCGGTCGGCGCAGGACCTGAATGCTCATGCCTATACGGTTGGATATAACATTGTGTTTAATGCAGGTAGACTTGCACCGAACACATACGAAGGACAGCGGTTGATTGCTCATGAACTTATGCATGTTGTGCAACAAGGCTCTTCTGGACAGGTCAAACCAATGTTCATAGACAGGTCATCGGATCACTTTGAGCGCCAGGCCGACAATGTGTCGACAGCGGTAATGACCCTTCGCCCTTCTCAAACCGGGATGAAACCAGCAATGGTCAAAAGACTGGCAAATCAATCGACACTTAGTGGCGTGATTCAGCGAGAGCCGGATTCAAAGACTATAAGCGAGAACAAAGCAAGGCTTGACAGGTTGGCAAGGGATCCCAGCGAAGCGCATCGCGCATGGAAAAGGCTAAACATACAGGATAGGTTCATTGTTCTGGACGGCATGGCACGACGTTATGGTGCTGCTTTTGCGGATCAGTTCCGAGAGATTGCACAACGCGGAAAACCGGATTTTAGTGTAACCTACTGGCAGCCCCGCAGTGGGCTAACCTCAGAACAACTCAGGGCTGGAGGATGGCGCTTCCTGGGCATGGAATTCACCGGGAATGCCGCTTTTGAAGTAGAGGTCTGGGTAAATCCGTCAGGAAAAACTATTCGTCGGGACGTTTCCATTTCTCGGCCCGACAAGCCGGAAAAAGGAGAAAATACACCAGAAAAACTGCCGCCTACTGAAAAGAAAGAGGATCCGCCTATTGAGGATTGCACAAAGCTAAAGGAAATGACATTGGCGATTTTGCGTGATACAATCTCCACCGAAAATACCGTAAAGGTAGGCCTGGAGGGCGAGAAAAGCCGGTTGGAAAAAATGAATAAGACTACCGATGATTACTGCCGGCGATATGACAAATATATCCAGTCACTGCAGGCCATGAAGACACGAGTGGATACTACAGTGGATGATATCGAAGAACTGCGCAAACAACTGGTGAAAGCAAAGTGCCCCGTGGACATTATCGACAGCGAGCTCCAGGAGCTGACGGATCTTCAGATCTGGGTTGATATTGAGTCCGGTCCGATGGGTACACAATTTCTCGAGTGTATCAGGATCCGACCTCCCATCGATTTACCTGAGGACGAGGTATGAGCGGTTCCCGGTCGAAGGCTTTCTCATCACGATAAATAACAGATACCGGATAACACGAAAGATTTTCACACAACATAATAGGAGGAACAGGTTATGACAACCACAGAAGATGTGCATAATATAATCGAAAACCTGAGCAGACAGCTTCAGTCCGCAATAGGTTCGCAGAACACAACTGAAATTATAAAATTATACACAGACGAGCCGAAATTCTTGCCACGCGGCGGTGATATTCCACAATTTGATCCTCTTCCGGAAAACCGCTGGTCAAAGGAATATGTAAGTTCATACTGGGAGGGGGTTTTTCGGATTCCCACGATGGGCTGCTGCAAGTACATCCAGAGGATCAATAATATAGAAGTGCTTGGTGATGTGGCATATGAAATCGGAACTTATCACCTTGCAGCGGATACCGGAGTAGGAGAAGACCTTGAAGAGGGAGCATACTTTGTCCTCTGGAAGAAAGAAGATGACCAGTGGAAGATTGCAGTACATGTGTTAAGTTCAGGAAGCAGTCCGAAATGGGGACAGAAACCTTAATTGAGGACGTACCTGAAATTTTGTCATGAGTTACCAAATTCTCAGTATTACTTCTATAAATTCAAGGAATTTCTTTCATTAAGCTGGGAGCACGGAGGGCCACAAATATCCTATCTTTAAGGTATGGGATAAAGTGAACCCTTGTCTCTTTTTTGTAAACCGAAATTAAAGTTTCAAATGCTTACGAACTCTTTAATAATCTTATTTTAAACCTCTTGGTTGCGGTTACTCTAATTGTAATAACTTTGTCTTATTCTGTGAAGATTATCCAGCTTACTTGAAATAATAGCCTTTTTATGTATAACCGGCTTTCCGCAGATATTTGTCCAATTTTTACAATTTTTTCTGCTATCGTTTTTTCTGAAAATTGCCTTGGTTACTCAAATATGTGTTTCTGAAATATCCCACAATTTTCGACTTTTTGCCTTAATTGAAATACTTTTAGCTTCCATTCCCGAAGCTTCAGTTGAGACAAACAACTGCAGATTTTCGAATAATTCTTCAAAAACGACAGCGAGAAAAATGTTATTTTTTTGAAGACATCTGCGAAAAGTCAGGTATAACTACTCAACCATATAAAAACAGTGTATATTTTATTAGACTTTTACTCTTAAATAAATATTATGTGAAAAAGAAAAACTCAATTATTAAATATCTTAAGAGAAAACTACCTTAATCTTTTAATATTTAGTCGTGAAAGTTGAAGAGATAGACAGAGTTTAAGGCCTTTAAAGGTTCCTATCTAAATTCATAGAGAGGGAGTAAGCCATTAAACTGCTTTATTAAGAGTTGAGAACCATTTTCAAATATCAGAATATGTCCCTCTCGATTGAGGCTTGAATTTCTTATCTTGAAAGGCTTTAAGGAGTTACTCCTGCCCTGCGATCTTACTTTTTGACTCTTAGTTGTTTATATTTCGCATATGGATTGCCCTGCATTAAATTAGGATATTATTATAAAATTTTTACAGCGTGAAATGTTATGTATTATGCCCATTCTACCGAAGGTCAGGACAAAAGTAGCTGGCAAACCCTAAAAGATCATCTGGAAAATGTAGCAGATATTGCTTCTGGATTTTCCAGAGAGTTCAATGCCGAACAATTTGGATATGCTTCAGGTTTATTGCACGACATCGGCAAATACTCACATGAGTTTCAGAGACGTTTAGATGGCAACAATATCAGAGTAGATCATTCTACTGCCGGTGCACAGGAAGCTAGAAAACTTTACGGAATATTTCAAAGCCGGATCCTGGAGTATGTCATAAGTGGGCATCACGGAGGCCTTCTTAACTATGGGACCAAAGAATGCGGACTTGAAGAGCGTTTATCAAGATCTTTTTTACCGAATTATTCTGCATACAAAAATGAAATTTCAGTTCCAGATTTGAGCAAAGTTCGCCCTAGGCTTACTCCTATCAACAACAAGATGGGTTTTTCAATTTCATTTTATACGCGTATGCTCTTCTCATGCCTTGTTGATGCTGATTTTCTTGATACAGAACAATTTCTTTCTCCTGACAAATCTTCTCTCAGAGGGCAGTATGAGCCGTTCGATGACCTTTTTTTAAAATTTAATAACTATATGAATAAAAAACTTTCAACAGCTGAAGAAAACCCTATCAACAGGTATCGAAGAGAGATCTATGAACAATGCGTAGAGAAAGCAGAATTGCCACCGCAGATGTATTCCCTGACTGTCCCTACCGGTGGAGGAAAGACGCTCTCATCAATGGCATTTGCCCTGAACCATTTGAGAAAACACAATTTGAATAGAATTCTCTATGTCATACCATATACAAGCATTATAGAACAGAACGCAGATGTATTCCGCGAGATTTTTGGAAACGAAAATGTGCTTGAACACCACAGCAACTATGATCCGAAAAATGAAAAATCTGAAGATGCTAATGTTGTACAGGAGAAATTAAAACTCTCATCCGAAAACTGGGACATTCCTATTACCGTAACTACGAATGTTCAGTTTTTTGAGTCTCTCTTTTCTAATCGAGTTTCTCGATGTCGTAAGCTGCATAACCTTGCAAAAAGTGTAATAATTCTTGATGAAGCCCAGATGCTACCTACAGGCTTTTTAAAGCCGTGCCTTGCGGCTCTTTCTGAACTGGTAGTAAACTACGGGTCAACAGTCGTAATCTGTACCGCGACTCAGCCGAATCTTAATGGGTTCCTCGATGAAAGTGTCGTACCTGTTGAGATTATGCATTCTCCTCAAGAACTGTACGAAGCATTCAGGCGAGTCCGTGTGACAGACCTTGGGGATATGGATGATTCTGACCTTTCAGCCAGACTTGAAGCGCACAAACAGGTTTTATGTATCGTCAATACCCGAAAACATGCACAAAAATTGTATGAACAACTTTCCGGATCTAAAGGTTACTATCACCTGAGTGCAAGAATGTGTCCAGTCCATAGAAGAATGAAACTGAAAAATATCAAAAATTTGCTGAAAGAAGGAGCTGAATGCCGTGTCATTTCTACCCAGCTTATTGAGGCTGGAGTTGATATCGATTTTCCTGCTGTGTATCGAGCAATGTCTGGAATTGATTCTGTCTGTCAGGCTTCTGGAAGATGTAACCGTGAAGGAAAACTGGCTTCTGGAGAAGTTTATGTTTTTCGATCTACTGAAGAGTATGGAAAGGCAACGCACTGGCAGAGTCGGGTTGCTGAGATTGGAAGCATGATTTTTGACGAATGGGACGATCCTCTCGCGCTCCCCGCTGTGGGCAGATATTTTGAAAAACTTTATTCCTACGAGGGTGAGGGACTTGACAAAAAGAAAATTCTTCCTTCTTTTGAAGAGAGATTGAGCAACATCGCGTTTCCATTTGAGGACGTAGCTGATGCATTCAATCTTATTGAAAATGATACTCGGGACATTATTATTCCTTATGACGATAAGGCAAGGTCCATTATTAAACAGATGCAGCATACTGGATTTCCCGGGAAGTATGTTCGTAATCTACAGGGATACACAGTAAGCATTTACGCAGAAGAGTTCAGGATTCTCGAAAAAAACAATGCGATCTCTTCGATAGCTGACAGATTTTTTGTTTTGGATAAATTGGAAGATTATTCTGAAGATATAGGACTTTTAAACCTGAAATAGAATTGTGAAAACTATTCATTATTGATTTTTTAATGAATGATTTAACTCTATCCTTTACTAAATACCGAAGATTTATATATCCAATTATTCATTATTTTAGTGAGGTGATTGGAATAGGATTTGGAATTAAACTAAAAGTATGGGGAGATTACGCTTGCTTCACGCGACCGGAAATGAAAGTTGAACGCGTAAGTTACGATGTCATAACTCCTTCAGCAGCGAGAGGAATTCTTGAAGCTATATACTGGAAACCTGCAATTTTCTGGAAAATTGACAGAATTCACGTTTTGAATCCAATAAAGTTTGACAATATCCGCAGGAATGAGAGGCCGGGAAAAATACTCGCAGGTAACATCAAAACTGCACTCAGGGGAGGTGATGTTGCTCTATATCAGGATTCAACAGAGGATACTGTTCAGAGGGCTTCCCTTGTTTTGCGTGATGTCTCTTATGTTATTGAGGCTCATTTCGAGATAACAGACCGTGCAGGGCCTGATGATACTATCGAAAAACACTACAATATTACACTTAGGCGGATGAGAAAAGGACAGTGTTTTCATCACCCTTATTTTGGCTGTCGTGAGTTCCCGGTTCAGTTCGAGTTAATTGAAGGGGAAACCCCAGATTCCTATTACCACGGAAAAAAAGAAGGAGAAAAGGATTTAGGATTCATGCTCTACGATATTGATTTTTTAGATGAGATGAAAGCCGTCTTTTTCCGTGCCTGTATGGTGGACGGGGTTATTGATGTTCAGAAATGCCTGTGTAATGGAGGTGTGTCATGATTATCCAGTCTCTTTGCCGCCATTATGATATTCTTGAAAAAGATGAGAACGTCAGTATTCCAAAATTAGGGTATAGCAGCGCTAAAGTCTCATTTGCCCTTGTAATTTCCCCTGATGGAGTTCTTTCACATATTGTAGATCTCAGAAGTGATGACAAGAAGCCAAAACCCAAAGATATGGATGTTCCTATCCAGAAGTCACGTTCTAGCGGGGTGTTCTCATATTTTGTCTGTGATAATGCAAAGTATGTTTTTGGTGCCGAAAAAATAAAAAGAAGTGAATTTGAGAAAAAATTTGATCTTGCCTCGTCTGAAGAGAATTCTGTTGAACATACGGTATTAGAGGAAAATGATAAAGAGGTTACTCTTGTCCATCGGCGTTCCAGAGAATGTTTTGAAGCCTTCAAAGAACTTCACCACAGTATACTGGACGGTCAAAATGATCCCGAAATCCGTGGATTCCTTGCTTTTCTAGATGGATGGAATCCAGAAGAGTTTCTCGAAAATCCAAAAACCAGAGAGTATAAAGATGATCTTCTTGCTGGTGGAAACTGCGTTTTTGAATTCAATGGGAGTTTTTTGCATCAAAATAGTGGGGTCAGAACCGCCTGGGAAATTTACTCTCAAAATGAAACTGGAAACACATTTGCCCAGTGCCTAATAAGTGGAAAAGTGGAGCCTGTAGCCAAGATACATCAAAAAATAAAAGGCGTTGTCGGGGCTCAATCGGCAGGGGCTTCTATTGTCAGTTTCAATGATAGCGCTTTCTGTTCTTATGGAAAAGAACAGAGTTTCAATTCTCCAATCAGCGAATCAGCGGTGTTTAAGTATACGACTGCCCTGAATTACCTTCTTTCAAGTCAGAGTAACAGAATAAGGATTGCTGACTCTACAGTTGTTTTCTGGGCTGAGACAAGTGAAAAATCCTGTGAAGACCTTGTCAAATTCTTTTTTGACAGTCCAGAACCAGAGAAGAAAGAAGAAAAAAACATGGAGACTTCTCGGGTGTGGGACACAAACAAAATTAAAGAGATAGAGGAAATTCTCAATAAGGTCAGAATCGGCAAGAAAGTAAATCAGGAGGATATTGGAACAGATCCAGAAACGAATTTCTACATACTTGGTTTATCACCTAATAATGCACGGCTTGCAGTCCGTTTCTGGTATGTTGACAGTATTGGGAATCTTATTGAAAAAATGGCCCGTCATCATCTGGATATGGAGATCATAAGAGACGATCATGGTCCACGCTGCATTTCAATATATCGCTTGTTAAATGAGACAGTCCCTCAGAGCTCTGATAAGAAAACAGTTTCTCCACTATTGGGTGGCCTTATTTTACGCTCGATTCTTACCGATACAGGTTATCCTATTTCATTATACAGTGCAATCCTGAGCCGTGCGAAAGTAGACGGCTCAATAAATTTTGTCAGAGCGGGTTTTATCAAAGCATACTTGCTAAGACTGAGCAGAGCTGGATTATCGAATTTGAACCAGGATTTGATTACCATGAGTTTAAACGAGGAAAGTTCAAGTGTGCCATACCGCCTTGGGAGGTTGTTTGCCGCTCTTGAAAAGGCACAGAATGATACGAACAGAGAGATGAAGAGCACCATTAACAGCAAGTACTTCAGCAGCGCTTCGTCAACGCCAGCAGTTGTGTTTCCTGTGCTGTTAAAACTTGCACAACATCACATAGCCAAGTCTGATTGGGGTTTCAGGTCCAATCAACTGATTGAACAAGTTTTAGAAGGGGTAAATGAATTCCCCGCATACCTGAATCTTGAAGATCAGGGTATGTTCATGCTTGGTTACTATCATCAGCGTAAAGCTTTCTTCACGAAAAAAGAAGTTTCCTCAAATGAGAAGGTGTCACCATGAGCGAAATTATCAAGAATAGATATGAATTTGTACTGTTGTTTGACGTTGAGAATGGAAACCCAAATGGAGATCCCGATATGGGTAACATGCCTAGGGTTGATCCTCAGACTGGACATGGAATTGTCACCGATGTATGCCTCAAGAGGAAGATCCGGGATTACGTTGATATCGTTAAAAAAGACGATTCAGATCGCAATGCTGAAGGGTACAACATATATGTTAAATCTGGTGTGGTTTTGAATGATCAACATGCAATGGCATATAAAAAGATAAATCATCCACCTAAAGGAGAGAAACAATTGGCTGATCCTGAAGCCACACAGTTTATGTGTGATAATTTCTATGATGTCAGGACGTTCGGTGCTGTAATGTCGACAGGTGTTAATTGTGGTCAAGTCAGAGGACCTGTACAGTTTAGTTTTGCCCGTAGCATTGACCCGATTTTTCAACAGGAGGTAACGGTCACTCGCTGTGCTGTCACCAATGAAAAAGATGCTGAAAAAGGCCAGACAATGGGCAAAAAACAGATTGTACCTTACGGCTTATATCGTGCAGAAGGATATATTTCCGCTCATCTTGCTAAAAAGACTGAGTTTAAGGAAGACGACCTGGAACTGCTCTGGGATAGCCTGATAAATATGTTCGAGCACGATCACTCGGCGGCAAGAGGAAAAATATCCGCAAGAAAACTTATTGTTTTCAAGCATAACAGCGAACTTGGATGCTGCCAGTCTCACGTCCTTTTTGACAAGATAAAAGTGGAGAGGCTTTCCCGTGACATGCCTGCTCGTTCTTTTACAGATTACAAAGTAACAATTTCAGATGATATGCCAAAAGGTGTTGAATTAATTGAGAAATTATGACCGGAAAGAGATATTCTGAAGATGAGCTTCTCTCGTTATCTGGAATACAACATTTCCATTTTTGCAAGCGCCAGTGGGCTTTGATCCATATTGAACGTCAGTGGGAAGAAAACCTTCAGACAACTGAAGGCCGTTTTCTCCATGAACGTGTGGATAATCCATTCCTTAAAGAAAGTAGAGGAGACGTTGTTTTGTCAAGAGCATTTCCACTAGTTTCGTATCAACTTGGGCTTTATGGGGTTGCAGATGCCATTGAGTATGTCCGATCTGAAAATGGCATTTCTCTTCCGGGTTATGAAGGTCTGTGGAAAATGCGACCAGTAGAGTATAAAAGAGGCAAACCAAAGATTGATGAGAGGGATGAAGTACAGCTTTGCGCACAGGCTATGTGCCTTGAAGAGATGTTTAATGTAACCATAAACTCTGCTTATTTTTATTATAATGAAATAAGGAGACGAATTCAGCTCGAAATAACTGAAGAACTTAGAGATCTTGTAGTTTCTTTGTCCGACGAAATGCACTATCTCTTTAAGAAAGAGCTTACTCCGCCTGCTGAAAAATCCCGAAACTGCAAATACTGTTCTCTTGCAGATGTCTGTGTTCCAAAGTTAACGAAAAAATCTGTTTCTGCCCGCAAGTATGTCAGAAATCATATAGATGAGGCCTGTAATGGCGATTTCTGAGATGATCCAATGTTCAAGAATATTTTTACATAGTAATTAATCAGCCCAAATTTCATGTCAGCAAAGGGGTTCATATTCATGAGAAAACTGCTGAATACATTATATATCACAACTCCGGAGTCTTACCTTTTAAGGGACGGGGAAAACGTGGTTGTTAAGGTAAAGGACGTTGAAACGTTTCGTATCCCTATCCATAATCTTGAGGGGATAATTTGTTTTGCATATATGGGTGCGAGCCCCCAGCTGATGCAGCTCTGTACTGACAATAAGGTAGGCTTATCTTTTTTAACCCCGAATGGAAAATTTCTGGCGCGTGTTAATGGAAAAGTTAGAGGGAATGTTTTGCTGCGGCGTACTCAGTATCGGAAAGCTGACAACGAAGAGGATTCTCTGGATCTCGCCAAATGTTTTATTATCGGAAAAGTTGTCAACTGCAAGACTGTTCTTGGAAGAGGCATCCGGGACCATGGCGATGTAATTGACATTAGTAAAATTAGTTCAGTTACTAATCTGCTGATAGATAATCTAAAGAATATTGATTCCTGTTTGAATTCGGACTCTCTTCGCGGTATTGAAGGAAATTGTGCGAAATTTTATTTTGACGCACTGGACGAACTCATTCTTAAGCAAAAGGACATTTTTTTCATATTTGAGAGAAACAGGAGGCCTCCTCTTGATAATATGAATTCTTTATTATCTTTTTTGTATACGCTGCTTGCTCATGATGTTGAATCTGCTTTAGAAACCGTTGGACTTGATCCTTATGTCGGCTTTTTTCACACTGACCGTCCCGGAAGGCCAAGTCTTGCGCTTGATCTGATGGAGGAGCTCAGACCTTTCATGGCTGATCGCCTAGCATTGAGCATGGTTAACCTTAAGCAGGTTAATGGAAAAGATTTCCTAAAAAAGGAAAACGGGGCTGTCCTCATGACTGAAGATGGAAGAAAAAATATACTGGCAACCTGGCAGAAGAGAAAACAGGAGCAGATTACTCATCCCTATTTAAATGAAAAAATTCCGGTCGGGTTAATTCCGTATGTGCAGGCAATGCTGTTGGCTCGCTATTTAAGAGGAGATATTGACGGTTATCCGCCATTTTTTATGAATTGAGGTGTTTATAGTGATGGTACTGGTTACTTATGATGTCAATACAGAATCAGAAGGTGGAAAGAGCAGGCTAAGAAAAGTGGCAAAAGAGTGCGAAAATTACGGACAGAGGGTTCAGAACTCAGTATTTGAGTGTCTTGTGGACCCTGCTCAGTTTGCAGAGCTTAAACATTCTCTATGCGATATTATGGAAGAGGATAAAGATAGCCTGAGATTCTACTATTTGGGTAAGAATTGGAAAAATCGGGTGGAGCATTTTGGTGCAAAAAAAGGGTATGACCCAGAAGGTTTCTTACTTGCATAATTTTGCGAACCTATAGTGAACATTAATTCACTGGGAGGTTCGCAAGAAAAATTGATTCATTATATTTATTTTTTATGGCAGTTTATAGCTGGATCCAAATGCATCAAATTTTTTATAATGTAAAATTACAAAACGGTTGATGCATAATCTGAATTAATTTGCGGTCGCACCCTTCGCGGGTGTGTGGATTGAAATCCAAAGTGCTTGGCCTGGGCAGTCCCTGTTATCGTCGCACCCTTCGCGGGTGTGTGGATTGAAATTTTGCCTTTAGTGCATGAATCTGCAATGCATAACGTCGCACCCTTCGCGGGTGTGTGGATTGAAATCCGCCTTTTTCAAGAGTGATTGTTACGGTTGTATTCACGGTCGCACCCTTCGCGGGTGTGTGGATTGAAATAAGAAGGAATCTATCTTGTAGACGGCCCCATAAGGTCGCACCCTTCGCGGGTGTGTGGATTGAAATCCGTTTGACGTGATGGACAAGCAGACAGGGAGAGTCGCACCCTTCGCGGGTGTGTGGATTGAAATTTCTTTGAAGAACTCAGGGAACTCTTCGAAGTCTGTAGTCGCACCCTTCGCGGGTGTGTGGATTGAAATCTGTACTCTAGTAATAGAGTTAATTGGGATATGAATGTCGCACCCTTCGCGGGTGTGTGGATTGAAATAATACTAGGGGCAAAAAGGACGTGGTTTCGTATAGTCGCACCCTTCGCGGGTGTGTGGATTGAAATGTATGCAGGCATACGCATCTTTCCAGCCCTGAACAGTCGCACCCTTCGCGGGTGTGTGGATTGAAATATCTTTGCGACGAGTCTATCAAACTCGATAAACGAAGGTCGCACCCTTCGCGGGTGTGTGGATTGAAATACAATTCTCCTTGCATGTCTCCATACTGGAGAGTCGCACCCTTCGCGGGTGTGTGGATTGAAATTACCATTTTACGTAACCTCATAACGGTATTTGAAGTCGCACCCTTCGCGGGTGTGTGGATTGAAATGATGATGGGGCATCTTTTATTTAAGCTGACGTCGCACCCTTCGCGGGTGTGTGGATTGAAATCTGCTCTATCAGAAGAAGAGATACCTGAATATGACGTCGCACCCTTCGCGGGTGTGTGGATTGAAATTCCCGGGTCAGCCATGTAAATATATTTGAAAGGTCGCACCCTTCGCGGGTGTGTGGATTGAAATCTCCAAGTCAACGCAGTGGTTCGCCCCTCCAAACGTCGCACCCTTCGCGGGTGTGTGGATTGAAATTGAAAGAGGAGAAGAGAAGACATATCATATTTGCGTCGCACCCTTCGCGGGTGTGTGGATTGAAATGGGATGGCAAACTTCCCTGAAATCCTTTCTGAAAGTCGCACCCTTCGCGGGTGTGTGGATTGAAATATCTGAAGATATCGAGATGCTCAAAAGAGAGGAGTCGCACCCTTCGCGGGTGTGTGGATTGAAATCCCAACTCCGTTTTTTGAGAAGTCGGATGGTTGGTGTGTCGCACCCTTCGCGGGTGTGTGGATTGAAATTTATTCGTTAGAACATAAGATGTCAAAAGACTATCGTCGCACCCTTCGCGGGTGTGTGGATTGAAATGGGCAGATGCTTGAATATGCCACAATAGACACGATGTCGCACCCTTCGCGGGTGTGTGGATTGAAATTACAAGCTTGGAACTTACGATTACCCTCCCTGCCTTGTCGCACCCTTCGCGGGTGTGTGGATTGAAATTTTTAGAGTGCCCTTATCTTTGTGAAGAATTACTCCGTCGCACCCTTCGCGGGTGTGTGGATTGAAATATCCAGATATAAGTAACAAAAACGAGCAGGGAAGCAGTCGCACCCTTCGCGGGTGTGTGGATTGAAATGATGTATCGAAGTTTTACCCTAGTATAAACCACGAGTCGCACCCTTCGCGGGTGTGTGGATTGAAATTTGTGGGGCGATAGCTTTTGGGCTCCTTCATACTTCCTGTCGCACCCTTCGCGGGTGTGTGGATTGAAATCGTTGGTCTGTCCGTTACACTTTCAGGCATACACGTCGCACCCTTCGCGGGTGTGTGGATTGAAATCATTTAATTTACAGCCGTGAATTTTCCCATGTCGCACCCTTCGCGGGTGTGTGGATTGAAATGAGGAAGCCGCATCAAGATACGATGATGGCAGTTGTCGCACCCTTCGCGGGTGTGTGGATTGAAATATCAGGATAATTAAGTAATTGTTTTTTTGGAGATAAAGTCGCACCCTTCGCGGGTGTGTGGATTGAAATAAAAAATATCGTAGTCAGAGATTGTGTATTTGCTGTCGCACCCTTCGCGGGTGTGTGGATTGAAATAATCAGAGATCTGTAGTCAGAACGCTTGTATGTGGTGTCGCACCCTTCGCGGGTGTGTGGATTGAAATTAATTTCCGCAATCAAATAATAAATTATCAAGCGTCGCACCCTTCGCGGGTGTGTGGATTGAAATCAGAAATATGGATAGGATGGATATCTCATTCGGTGTCGCACCCTTCGCGGGTGTGTGGATTGAAATAGAAAAAGCGGGCATTATAACAGCCTCCTTATGTGGTCGCACCCTTCGCGGGTGTGTGGATTGAAATATCATTAACAGGGTACTTCGTGCCGTCCCACACGGTCGCACCCTTCGCGGGTGTGTGGATTGAAATGAGTGTCTCTTTTGTCCTGTTACCAGGTAACTGAATGGTCGCACCCTTCGCGGGTGTGTGGATTGAAATGTTATAATCCCTCATCATTTCCAACGATATCATCAAGTCGCACCCTTCGCGGGTGTGTGGATTGAAATAGTACCACTAAGCGAAGGCCTAAAGATCTTTTAACGTCGCACCCTTCGCGGGTGTGTGGATTGAAATAGGACTCTTCGTTATCTCTGCACACACTTAGCGGTTCGTCGCACCCTTCGCGGGTGTGTGGATTGAAATCTCCTGTTTAGAGCCGTTACACATGTCTATCATGTCGCACCCTTCGCGGGTGTGTGGATTGAAATTGGAAATCGATTCTCCAAGAATGAAAAGCACTATGTCGCACCCTTCGCGGGTGTGTGGATTGAAATTTGAGCCTCAGCCTGTGTAAATCCGTCTGCGGAAAGTCGCACCCTTCGCGGGTGTGTGGATTGAAATAACAAGTCTGGAACTTACAGTTACCCTTCCTGCCGTCGCACCCTTCGCGGGTGTGTGGATTGAAATCACGAAGGCAACCGATTTTGAAACGAAAAACTACACGTCGCACCCTTCGCGGGTGTGTGGATTGAAATAATGCAGTTCAGCGCAGACGATTGTTATGCTGGTCGCACCCTTCGCGGGTGTGTGGATTGAAATCTTTAAAAGTGCCTGGATTGTTCTTATCTTCAAATGTCGCACCCTTCGCGGGTGTGTGGATTGAAATACAGAGGAGTCTACTGAGGGGGAAACATTGACTATTGTCGCACCCTTCGCGGGTGTGTGGATTGAAATCCCTGCGAGTCAGAGAATCTAACATCACGAAAATCGTCGCACCCTTCGCGGGTGTGTGGATTGAAATACCTTAAGGAGTCTGAGGGATTGACCAGAGGCTACATGTCGCACCCTTCGCGGGTGTGTGGATTGAAATAAAAGAACACGCCGTTAAAATAGCAAATGAAAAACGTCGCACCCTTCGCGGGTGTGTGGATTGAAATACCTCAAATCCTTCTTTTTCTCTGGTTTCGTAGTTGGTCGCACCCTTCGCGGGTGTGTGGATTGAAATAGGATATGCCACTAATGCGGCGGCTGTTGCAAAAGTCGCACCCTTCGCGGGTGTGTGGATTGAAATGCTCCAGGTGGGACATATGGCTATTTTGAGAACCTGTCGCACCCTTCGCGGGTGTGTGGATTGAAATTATTTACAATAAATTAATACAAGGTGATATTATGGTCGCACCCTTCGCGGGTGTGTGGATTGAAATTATTACAACAGCAACACCAGCACAATCTCCTCGCGTCGCACCCTTCGCGGGTGTGTGGATTGAAATTTACTGGTTTTTTGTTTAACCAGAAATGATAATATGTCGCACCCTTCGCGGGTGTGTGGATTGAAATGTTGTGTTTAGTGTTCTATAATTTGTGAATGCAGTCGTCGCACCCTTCGCGGGTGTGTGGATTGAAATCCTTAAAGATGTCCAGGCTCAAGCCGCAAGCTACGGTCGCACCCTTCGCGGGTGTGTGGATTGAAATCATCGCTCCTGCGTATTTCGAATTCCAGATAGCGTCGCACCCTTCGCGGGTGTGTGGATTGAAATAGTAAATTCTATTCCCGTTGCCAAGCCAAGATTAACGTCGCACCCTTCGCGGGTGTGTGGATTGAAATATACAGGCAGTCAAGGAAACATTAATTCCTTTGTCGCACCCTTCGCGGGTGTGTGGATTGAAATCTTGCAGGATGCGGAGAGCCAGATACCTTTCGGAGGTCGCACCCTTCGCGGGTGTGTGGATTGAAATATTATAAGTTTCAAAATAAATATTGATAATAGTCATGCTCCATGTGGGTATGTGGATTGAAATGGTATCTAGTAAAGAATTACTGGTAAATATAATATAGTCGCACCCTTCGCGGGTGTGTGGATTGAAATCAATCGCCTGAATCCTGATTAGTGACTTCAATATGTTGTACCCTTTACGGGTGTGTAGATTCAAACGCTTCCCGAAACAAAAGCATTAAATCTAAAGTTGATTATTTTTGGGGTTAAGTTAGCTAGCAACAGATGAGATGAAATCCCCATGCCAGTAATTACCTTGCATTATGAAGACCTCGAAAAACTTACGGGAACAGATAAGGAAACCATCATAAAAAGGGTACCCATGATAGGGGCCGATATCGAAAGGGTTGAAGACGAATATGTTGATATCGAGTTCTTCCCTGACAGGCCTGACCTTTATAGTGTGGAAGGGGCAGCCAGGGCAATGCGGGGTTTTCTGGACCTTGAGACCGGGCTTCCTGAGTATGAGATAAAGCCTTATGAGATCTCCATATCTGTAAGTGAGGATATTCTGAAAATCAGGCCTTTCCTCGGATGTGCGGTTGTAAGGGGAGTAAAATTCACGTCCTCTTCTATCAAGTCCCTCATGGACCTTCAGGAAGACCTGCACTGGGGCCTGGGCCGAAACAGGAAAAAAGTTTCTATAGGTGTGCATGACCTGAAAAACGTGAAGCCTCCTTTCCGATATATGGCAGTAGATCCCGGGTTTGAGTTCGTGCCTCTGGATTATACCGAAAAGATGAGCATGACAGAGGTCCTGGAAAAGCACCCGAAAGGCACGAGGTTTGCACATCTCGTTAAGGATTTTGACAAGTACCCTATCATTCTCGATGCAAATGATAATGTGCTGTCTTTCCCGCCTATCATTAACGGTACACTTACCACGGTGACTGAACAGACTACAGACCTCTTTATTGATGTTACGGGGCTTGGAGAAGCGGTATACACAGCCTTAAACATCGTGGTTACAGCCCTTGCAGAAAGAGGGGGACAGATCGAATTTGTAAGGGTAATTCGTCCAGGCGGAGAGGAATTCATTCTTCCTGACCTTGAGCCCAAAGAAAGGCTACTTACTACAGGCGAGGTAAAGTCCCTTATAGGCATGGAATTTTCGGTTGAAGAAATCGTAAAACAGCTTGAGAGGATGCGTTTCGGAGCATGTGCCCTTGATAACGAAACCGTTGAAGTAAAGGTGCCGGCTTACAGGGCAGATATTCTGCATAATTATGATCTTGTGGAAGATATTGCCAAAGGCTACGGTTACGAGAATATCAAAGTAAGTGTCCCTGAGACCTACACCGCAGGCAAATCCCACCCTATTTCCCTGATGCGGGCTTCGGTAAACGAAATAATGGTCGGACTCGGCTATTATGAGGTTATGCCCTTCACGCTTACAAGCGAAAAGATTAACTTCGAAAATATGGGCAGGCAAAAGACTGATGACGTTACCTACGTCCTTCACCCCATAAGTGAAGACCAGACAATGCTCAGGACAACCGTAATTCCCAATCTCCTTGAAATCCTTGCCTTAAACCAGCACAGGGAACTCCCTCAGAAGATCTTTGAGTTCGGAGAGGTAGTGAGCAATGAAGTGACCCGCCAGCACATAGCTGCAGTCTCTATCCACCCTCAGGCAAACTTCACGGAAGTATATGAAGTTGTGGACGCCTTTATGAGGGAAATGATGCTTCCCTATGAAGTCAAAGAATCCGAGGATTCTGCATTTCTTGAAGGCAGGCGGGCAGATGTGTATGTCAGAGGTAAAAAGCTTGGAGTCTTTGGAGAATTCCACCCCGAAGTAATAAGCAACTTTGGTCTCGGATATGCCGTTGTAGGGTTTGAGCTTGACCTGAACGACCTTATTGGTTAAAGATAAAAATGATATATGTTAAAAATAAAAAATGAAAAATTCAATTAAAACCAAATTAAAATTGAATTTTGATTAAGAGGATGCTTTTCTCCTCTTTTTCTTATTTTTCTCTCAGCATCTTTTCCATTTCTGCCGCAATTTTCCTGACTTCAGTTATTTCTTCAGTTTCAGCCAGCCTGTACACAAGTTCAAGCATTTTCTCTCTCATCAAGCCCATGTCTTCAAGGGTAAAAGAAAGTTCTTCGACAAGGGCTCCCAGGCTTTTTGTTTCGGTGAAGCCTGAAAGTTTTTCAGGGTCTGCTTTTATCAGGGAGAGGGCTTCAGGGGAGTTGAGGTCAACATCATATTCTTCTTCAAAAGCTCCTTTTGAAAAGGTTTTGAGCCATCTGACCCTCCGGATGTGGCTGATAAAGTCGCTGAGTTGTCTGTATTCGTAGTTTCCGGTAACCTTTCCGATAAGTACTTCATTTCTGGTTTTTAGCGGGACTGCGACAAGATCTCCTTTCTTTATTTTTGTAATGAAAGAACAGATTTCTCCTGCCCACTTCCCGGAACGCTCTCCATGCATACCGGGATATTTCTCAAGTATGAATCTCTCTATCTGCTCTTCATTTTTAATATGGGATAGATCCGGGAACTCAGCCCCTCCTATAGTAATCACATTATCTTCCAGAATTATTTCTTCGTCTTCTAAAGTGCCTGCGGCTTTGAGAAACCAGAGCTTCATAACTTGCCTCCTCATTATTACTTATTCGAATATGTCTATATAGTTCTTAACGGGCCTATTTCTAAACCACTTATGCCTGAAGGAGAAGAGTATATTTGTCGCATCTTCTTAAAGCTAGCCTTGGAAAGTGTTATCATGCACGTATCTTGAACACATCAGGGATACGGACACCAATATTGTACCGGATAGCCTTTCGCATCTCGCTTATCATGCTTACTTCATTTTTATCAAGTATATTCGAATGCTGAATGATCATAAGGTATACAATAAAGAAGGCCGTGTACGCCCAGGCTGCTTCGGAAAGCAGGAGTGTCTTTTTGGCTGCGAGCATGAATACAACCATGAATGCACAGATAAAGGTTAGCTTCCTGTACATTGAAGTGAAAGGATGCATATTCTCCTTTTTCCAGGTTCTAAGGGTCATCAGGATCTCAATCGATGTATAAGATATTGAAGATGCTAAAGCTGCACCTACCATGCTGTACTCAGGTATAAGCATAAAGTTAAGAATAACGTTAATTCCTGTACTTGCTACCGAACATTTCATCAGGAAATCTGAGTCTCCGGATGCCATTATTGTATGGTAATTAAACCCGAAGTACGAGTTTGCTATGAACCCCATGGCAAGGATACGCAGGACCGGCGCACCGCTTGCATATTCTGCTCCATAAAGTTTCATGAGAATAAATTCCGGATACACAAACATTAAAACAAATACAGGAAATGTAAGCATGAAACACCATTTGGTCATTATCTGGTAAATAGGACCTATCAATTCGGTACTGTTTTCTCCCCATAGTTTTGATGCTACGGGGATATATACAAAGCCCATCGAACCTATTATCAAGGTCAGAAACCCTACAAGGGGATATACTGCATTGTAAACTCCAACGGCTTCGGTTGACTTGAAATAACCGAGCATTATGGTATCTGTCCAGGTCATAAGGTTCAGCAGAGTTGCAGTTATCAAAAGAGGAAATGAATACCTTACAAGCTGCCTCGTGGGTTCGCTAAACTTAATTTTCCATTCCGGCTTAACAGGTGGTTTCTTTATAAAGTACACTGACATTATACCGAAAGTAAAGACCATTGAGAGCAGGTCCGCAAATACCACACCTTTAAGTGATACGCTGAAATATACAGCAGCTGAGGCAAATACAAGAAAAGATACCGGCCTTATGATGTTATAGAAATACATATTAACATTCATACGGTCGAATCCCCTGTAGATAGCTACTGTTACGTTAAGCAATATGGTGAAAGGGATAGCAAAAATCATAATCCTGATTATAGACAGAATTTTTCCCTGTATATCGAACCCTTCCCCTGCCAGAAATTCGAAAAGAACAGGTGAGACCAGTGTTGCAAGCAGGCTGGAAATCAAGCCCATAACTATGGCTGAAACCATTATCTCATGAATCTTGTACTCTTCGTTCCTGCCCCTGAAGTACGCAATATATCTTGGCACCCCGTCACTGAGTCCAAGGGTTGCGACAGCACCCGTGATTGATATTACCGTAAGTGCAAGAGAGTAAATACCAAAATCTGCTGGCGAGAGATATGAAGTGAGCACTCCTTTAAGGAGGATATCAAATAATCGTCCAATAAGAGTCCCTGCAAATATCACACCGGAACCTATTATTATTCGGTTAACTGAGTCACTAACCGACATGATAACACCGTTTTATTATTAATTGCGATATCCGAAACGTAAGAAAATTCCATATGCCAAAGGAAAGCCCTGAATTTTCTTATTCTCAGTCTTTCTTATTCTGCCTCGGAGAAACTGGAAAACAGCATCAGATAAAGAACAGATTATTATCCGCTAACATTACTGGAGACATAATACTGAAATTGCCATTGCTAAAATCATCAGTGATCAGGTGTACCATTTGCTGGATTTTTATTCTGTTGTGTTGATTTTCTGTTTTTAATCAGACTTCAAAACACCTCTATTATTTTTCTTGAAAGTATATTGAATTGTATATATTTTAAACTTCCCACAAATTTAATTTTCTCGAGGTGTTATGGTCTCAGTTACTGTCTTATTATCTACAGAAAATCGGTCATTTAAAAAAGCCAGGAATTTGATTCAAATGAATATTAAAAATTGGCTGGAAGTCCTCCGCTTTATCTAAAGCCATCATATTCGGCCACCATATTCAGCTATCTTATTCAGCTATCATATCTAGCCATCATATCTAGCCATTATATCCGCAACTCTCTGTTTTTCCTGAACAGTAGAATTCTATTTAATATATGAATAAAAACTTACTAATTTATTTTAGCTCAAATTGATGCCCAGTATAAATATACCTATTTATATTAAGTCTTCTATATATATTATAAATAATTATAAATTAATAGATTCTAATTCCGATTTCATTGAGATAGTAGGAAGTTGAGGGTAAATAGGGGGAAACAAAATGAGTACCAAACAGGTTATGATTTTTGTTAACGAGGGGGAGCAAGAAAAGAGACGCACTGTGGAAACTTCTGTTTCCCGTGTACTGGCGACTTATCCTGGCAGCGTCCTTGCCGAAGTAAACGAGGACCAGGCTAACCGGCTAACAGGTGAAGGGTTTCAGCTGGAATCAATTACTGGCAAAAAGACAATCAAACTTCGGTCTATTGAGTTTGACCCTGATCTCGAGGTTCCTGCTCTGCCAGCGGCACAGCACCATGAATCAGTATAG
>OBLN01000039.1_pt1 | contig 46346 bp, 56 predicted proteins | sample 1519301 | NCBI WGS metagenome assembly OBLN01 (sample SAMEA2452533, study PRJEB22499) | sediment metagenome | reverse complement strand
TTCGGACGTATGATGGGGAAACGTAAAGACTGGAAGAAAGCCATCGTTGTTCTGGCCGAAGGTGAGAAACTCGAGTTCGTGTAAGAGAGGCTTAAATGGGAATCAAGAAGTATAAACCTACCTCGGACGGCGTAAGGTTCAGATCAAATTCTGACTTTGCAGAGGTAACCGCAGACAAGCCTGAGAAGAGTCTGGTTGTAGCGCTCAAGAAAACCGGCGGACGTAACAACCACGGTAGAATTACCACAAGACATAAAGGCGGCGGTGAAAAAAGAAAGTACCGTCTGATCGACTTCAAGAGGAACAAGGATGAGATAGCCGCTAGGGTCAAGACAATAGAATATGACCCTAACAGAAGCGCAAGAATCGCTCTCGTAGCTTACGAGGACGGTGAAAAAAGATATATCCTTGCTCCGATCGGAATGAATGTCGGTGATGTTATCCACAGCGGTTTGTCTGCGGATATCAAACCCGGAAACGCGAAAGCGCTGAAAGATATACCTGTGGGTACAGTTGTTCACAACGTTGAACTCAGACCCGGAAAAGGCGGACAGCTTGCCCGCTCAGCAGGAACATATGCACAGCTTCTTTCAAAAGAGGGCGCATATTGCCACCTTAGACTTCCTTCAGGCGAAATCAGGCTTGTAAAAGCCGAATGCAAAGCCTCTATTGGTCAGGTCAGCAACCAGGAACACGAAAACGTGAGCCTTGGCAAAGCCGGTCGTTCACGCTGGCTGGGTATAAGACCTACTGTTAGAGGGGTTGCGATGAACCCTGTGGATCACCCGCACGGTGGTGGTGAAGGACGCACAAGCGGCGGTCGTCACCCTGTTACACCTTGGGGTAAACCCACGAAAGGATACAAGACTCGTTCAAAGAAAAAACCTTCGAACAAGTATATTGTTTCCGCTCGTAAGAAGTGATAGGAGGAAAATGTGCCTAGATCATTAAAAAAAGGGCCGTTTATTGATGACCATCTCATGAAGAAGGTTACTGTAGCTAAAGAAACAGGTGACAAAAAAGTCATTAAAACCTGGTCAAGAAGAAGCACAGTAACTCCCGACATGATAGGTCTTACACTTGCGGTTCATAACGGAAATAAATTCATCCCCGTCTATGTGACTGAAAACATGGTCGGACACAAGCTCGGTGAGTTCGCACTTACAAGAACTTTCAAAGGGCACAAAAAGGATGATAAAAAGGTCAAGGGTAGATAAGATGGAAGCAGTAGCACGTGCAAAATTTGTAAGATTAGTTCCCAGAAAAGCACGCCCCGTTGCTGACCTCGTAAGAGGTAAGAAAGTTGACGAGGCTCTTGCTATGCTGAAGTTCACGCCCAAAAAGGCTGCTGAGTATATCTACAAAACGATAAAATCCGCTGCCGCCAATGCTGAGGAAAATCAGGATTACAGAGACGTAAGCAAGCTTTACGTTAAAGAGATCAGGATTGATGAAGGTCCGGCGTGGAAAAGGTACACACCCAGAGCATACGGCAGGGCTTCTCTTATTCGTAAGAAAACAAGACAAATCACCGTTGTGCTTTCGGATTAACGGAGGTTTTAGTGGGACACAAAGTTCACCCTTACGGGTATAGATTAGGTGTTAACAAGCCTTGGGTTTCAGTATGGTATGCCGGAAAGAAGGAGTACAGATCAAATCTTCTTGAAGACATCAAAATACGTGAATTCCTCAAAAAAAGGCTTTTCCAGGCCGGCATAGCAGGCATCGGCATTGAGCGTATGGGCGCAAAAGTGCGCGTTACCCTCAATACCAGCAGACCCGGAATCGTAATCGGCAAAAAAGGCGCCGAAATTGAAAAGCTTAAAGTTGAGCTTAAAAATATAACAAAGGCTGAGGTTCTTCTTGTAATCCGTGAGATCAAGAAACCCGAAACCAACGCTCAGCTTGTTGCTGAGAATATAGCTATGCAGCTTCAGAGACGTATCGCCTTCAGAAGAGCAATGAAAAAAGCTGTTCTTCAGGCTATGAAATCCGGCGCACTCGGCATTAAAGTTGCGTGCAGCGGACGTCTTGCTGGTGCTGATATGGCTAGAACTGAGTGGTACATCAAAGGAAGGGTGCCCCTTCAGACTCTCAGAGCTGACATCGACTACGGCACGACTGAAGCTCTCACTACTTACGGTATCACAGGCATTAAAGTCTGGGTTTTCACCGGTGAGATAGTTGAAGAGAGAAACAGGGCAGCAGCAGGAGTTGAGTAAATGTTGATGCCAAAAAGAATGAAATACAGAAAACAGTTCAAGGGACGCAACGAAGGCAAAGCCAACAAAGGTCACAAAGTGGCTTTTGGAGACTTCGGTCTTCAGTCTCTTGATAATGGTCGTATAACAAGCCGCCAGATCGAATCTGCAAGGATCGCGATCAACAGATATGTTAAAAGAGGCGGTACGGTGACTATCCGTATTTTCCCCCACAAACCCGTTACCAAAAAACCCCTTGAAGTTAGACAGGGTAAAGGTAAAGGTGCGGTGGAATACTATGTAGCCGAAGTTAAAAACGGCACTATCCTTTATGAGATAGCCGGCGTTACGGAAGAACAGGCGAGAGAAGCTTTCAGGCTCGCATCTCACAAGCTTCCCGTAAGATGCAAGTTCGTATTCAGGGAAACGGAGGCGGCAGAATGAGCGAATTCAAAGATATGAATGTGAAAGATCTCGTTGAAAAAGAACGCCAGCTTCGTGAGGATCTTTTCAGAACCCGCTTCAAACTTGCGACAGGCGACCTTGAAGATACTTCTGCCATCAACAAGATGAAGAAAGATATCGCAAGGATCAAAACCGTTCTCAGCCAGCGTATGGCTGAAAGCGCAGAGCAGTAAGAGGTCTGTAATGAGCGAAAAAGCAGCAAGAAAAGTCAGAAGAGGAGTTGTGGTAAGCGACAAAATGGATAAAACCGTTGTCGTTAAGGTTGAAAACCTTAGGCTTCACAGCAGATACCACAAATTCGTTAAACAGAGTAAAAAGTTCAAGGCTCATGATGAGGCGAACGAATGCAGAATAGGCGACACCGTCGAGATATCTGAAGTACGTCCCCTCAGCAAAGATAAGTGCTGGATGGTTAAGCGCATTATCGAGCGTTCTGTTGAAGTTATATCAGAGTAAGAGGTTACAGTAATGATACAGGTTGAATCACGTCTCAGAGTAGCCGACAACTCCGGAGCCAAAGAGCTTCTTTGCATCAAGGTTCTCGGCGGTTCAAAGATAAGATACGGCTATGTGGGCGACATCATAGTTGCCAGCGTGAAGGAAGCTGCTCCGGACGGAAACGTCAAGAAAGGAACAGTTGTCAAGGCTGTCATAGTCCGCACAGCTAAAGAAAGCCGCCGTAAAGACGGAACTTACATCAAGTTTGATGATAATGCAGCCGTGCTTCTTAACAAAAACAACCTGGAGCCCATCGCAACAAGGGTTTTCGGACCCGTAGCAAGAGAGCTTAGAGGAAAAGGCTTCCTCAAGATATGCTCTATGGCTCCCGAAGTGCTTTAAGGAGACGAGAATATGCAGGCAAAGTATAAACTTAAAAAAGACGACACCGTAATCGTCACCACCGGAAAGGATAAGGGCAAAATCGCCAAGATTCTTAAGGTTGACAGGAAGAACGGTAAAGTGATACTTGAAAACACTAACGTTGTTAAAAGACACACTAAACCCGGTCCCCTGAATCCTGAAGGCGGAATCGTTGAGAAAGAGATGCCGGTAGACATATCAAATGTTATGTACTACAGCCAGAAAAGCAAAAAAGGCACTAGACTCGGCATTAAAACTCTGGAAAACGGAAAAAAAGCCCGCTTCGCCAAGTGCGACGGTGAAGTCATCGATAAGGATTAACAATGGCAGAGCTTAAAGAAAAATACCTTAAGGAAGTTGTTCCTGCCCTCATGAAAAAGTTCTCTTATGAGAACATCATGCAGGTGCCTAAAATTGAGAAAATAGTTCTCAACATGGGTCTCGGCGAAGCTGTTACGAACTCCAAGGTTGTTGACCACGCACTTAGCGATATGACAATAATCGCAGGTCAGAAACCTGTCGTGACAAGAGCCAAGAAATCTATAGCCGCTTTCAAACTCAGAGAGGGGATGCCAATAGGATGCAAAGTTACTCTCAGAGGTAACACGGCATATGAATTCTTTCAGAGATTCACAAGAATCGCCCTCGCCAGGGTGAGAGATTTCAAAGGCGTCAGCGCTAAATCCTTCGACGGACGCGGCAACTATGCTATGGGTCTTAAAGAGCAGATCGTTTTTCCTGAGATCGAGTTTGACAAAATCGACAAGATCAGAGGGATGGACATCATAATCACTACTACGGCTAAAACCGACGAGGAAGCAAGAGAACTTCTCCGCGCTCTCGGTATGCCCTTCGAGGAGGCTGAAAGTGGCAACTAAGGCTAAATATAATCATGCCTTTAAGAAGAAAAAGTTTAAAGTCAGGGAATACAACCGCTGCCCCATATGCGGTCGTCCAAGAGCTTTCCTGAGAAGATTTAACATGTGCAGGATCTGCTTCAGAAAATTTGCTCTGAAAGGCGAGATTCCCGGCGTAAGAAAATCAAGCTGGTAGGAGAAATAGAATGAGCATGACTGATCCGATTGCTGATATGCTTGCCAGACTGCGCAACGCTTTTATGGTTAAAAAATCTGAAGTTGTAATCCCTCATTCCAAAATCAAAGAGGCGATTATAGAAAACTTCAGATCTGAAGGATACGTGAAAAGCTACCGTGTTGTATCCGAAGAAAACCTGAAGAAAATTGTTGTGTATCTGAAATACACTGACGGCGGCGAACCCGTTATCAGGGGACTCAAAAGAGTTAGCAAGCCCGGCAGAAGAGTATATGTAAACAACAAAAATCTTAAACCCGTTCTCGGCGGTCTCGGTAATGGAATCATTTCCACTTCTGAGGGTGTTAAAACAGTTAAACAGTGCATATTGGATAAAGTTGGCGGAGAATATATCTGCCAGATTTGGTAAGGGAGCGCGTAAATGTCAAGAATAGGCAAGAAACCTATTACAATACCTGCAGGAGTGAAGGTCACTCTCGACAGTAATGTGTGCTGTGTTGAAGGTCCCAAAGGGAAACTTGAACACAGTCTGCACGACAACTCCGAGGTTGCTGTCGAAGCAAACACGATCACAGTTAGCAGGAAAGACGAATCTAAGCTGTCCCGTTCTGTACACGGCCTGACCCGTACGCTTATATCAAACATGGTTGATGGCGTTACAAAAGGTTTCGAAAAGAAACTTGAAATTCATGGCGTTGGTTACAGAGCGGCTCTTAAAGGAAAGGACCTCGACCTCTCCTTAGGGTTTTCTCACCCCGTTGTTGTGGCTCCTCCCGCTGGGATAGAGTTCGCAATGGAAGGCAACACCGTTATTGTTGTCAGGGGCATAGACAAGCAGCTTGTAGGTCAAACTGCCGCTAACATCAGAAAAATCAGACAGCCTGAGCCTTATAAAGGCAAGGGTGTCAGATACGCCGGCGAAAAGATAATAAGAAAAGCCGGTAAAACTGGTAAGAAATAAGGAGCGTTATAGTGAGCAAAATTAATAAAAAAGCTACTATAAGAAGGAAGCACGCAAGAGTGCGCAAAAAAGTGTCAGGCACACCCTGCGCTCCCAGACTTGCGGTTAATAAATCCAACAGATTCATATACGCTCAGATAATAGACGATACTACCGGCAACACAATTGTTGCCGCTAGTTCGCTTGAAACAGTTCTCAAAGAGAAATTCAAAGGCGTTCTTAATATTGAAGCTGCGAAGGAAGTCGGTAAGGTTATCGGCGAGCGTGCTAAGGAAAAAGGCATAGAAAAGGTGGTTTTTGACAGGGGCGGTTTCCTCTACCATGGTAGAATAAAAGCTCTTGCAGATGCGGCTCGCGAAGCCGGCCTGGAATTCTAGGAGGTTTGCTTTGAATAACAACGAAAGTCAACTTGTAGATAAAGTTGTTCATATAGGCAGAGTTACAAAAGTTGTAAAGGGCGGACGCATCTTCAAATTCACAGCGACAGTTGTCGTCGGTGACTACGAAGGTCACGTTGGCATCGGTTACGGAAAGGCTAGAGAAGTGCCGGACGCTATAAAGAAAGCCCTTGAATACGCAAAGAAGAACCTCATTGAGGTTCCTGTCGTGAACGGAACTATTCCTCATGCTACAGTGGGCAAATATGTCTCCACTGAAATCGTGATGAAGCCCGCTGCTCCCGGTACAGGTATCATCGCAGGAAGCGTAACACGCGCCCTCCTTGAACTTGCCGGCGTACAGAACATTCTTTGCAAAAGCACACGCAGCAGAAACCCATACAACTCGCTTTTTGCGATACTGGACGGTTTCAGCAAAATGCGTACCCTTAACGAAGTTGCACAGGTTAGGGGCAAAAAGATTGAAGAAATCATAGCCAAACCGGGAGAATAAGTGATGGAACTTCATGATCTCAGGCCTGCCGAAGGCTCCAGAAAGAAAAGAAAAAGACTCGGCCGCGGCTCTGCAAGCGGTCAGGGTACCACTGCCGGCAAAGGTACAAAAGGACAGAAGGCTCGTTCAGGTGGGGGAATAAGACCCGGATTTGAAGGCGGTCAGATGCCCCTTACAAGAAGACTCCCTAAAAGAGGCTTCAATAACGCCAAATTTGCCACAGTATATGAGATCGTTAACCTTGAAGATATAAACAACCGCTTTAATGACGGCGAAACAGTGAATATCCTTACTCTTAAAGAGAAAGGACTTGTGCGCGGCAATAAAGACGGTGTCAAGGTTCTCGGTGACGGAGAACTCAGCAAAAAACTTAAGTTTGATGTTGAAAAAGTATCCGCTGCTGCTGCTGATAAAATCAAAGCAGCCGGCGGAGAAGTAGTTACTCCGGAGTAATAAGGTATGTTGAAGAAATTCGAGGATATTTTCTCGATACCGGAGCTGAGGAAAAGAATTTTCTATACTCTTCTTTTCCTCTTCATATACAGGATCGGCGCTCACGTGCCGACTCCTGGCATTGACGGCGGCGCACTCAGCGAGTTTTTTGCTCAACAGTCCGGAAACCTTCTCGGTTTCTTCGACATGTTCACCGGGGGCGCCCTGTCAAAGCTTACGGTATTTGGTCTTGGCATTATGCCTTACATATCCGCTGCTATTATACTTGAGCTTCTCACGGTTGCGGTTCCGCACCTTGCGGAGCTTAAGAAGCAGGGGAGTGAAGGCAGGGAAAAAATCACAAAATATACCCGCTACGGTACAGTTCTTATCAGTGCTATTCAGGGTATGGGGATCGCAATCGGTCTTGAAAGCATGACTTCGCCCAGCGGAGTGCATGTTGTCATGTTTCCCGGTTGGGGTTTCAGAATAGTTACCACTATCACTCTTACCACAGGTACAATCTTTCTTATGTGGCTTGGAGAAAAGATCACTGAGCGCGGACTCGGAAACGGTATTTCCGTTCTTATCTTCGCTGGTATTGTAGCGTCTTTTCCTTCAGCTATAAGCAGAACTTTTACACTTGTGCAGACAGGTGAACTTCAGATAATCACTCTTATTATAGTGCTTGCGATAGTTCTTGCTGTCACAGCGGCGATAGTCTTTATGGAAACGTCCCAAAGGCGTCTTCCCATTCAGCATGTTAAAAGAGCTATGAACGGACCTCAGCAGGGTAATGTGAATAATTCATACCTTCCTCTTAAACTGAACCCTGCGGGAGTTATACCTATAATCTTCGCTATGTCGATTCTGGCAGTTCCCAGCACGCTTGCAACTTTCTCCACTAATGAAATTGTGCAGAAAATCAGCTTCTGGTTCACACCCAGCTCGGCTATGTATTATGTTTTCTCGCTTGTAATGATCGTTTTCTTTACTTACTTTTATACTTCGATCATCTTCAACCCGACTGACATTGCTGAAAACATCAACAAAGGCGGCGGCGTTATTCCCGGTAAAAGACCCGGTGAACACACTGCTGCATTCATAGATTATGTGCTTTCAAGGCTTACCTTCGTTGGTGCCATCTATCTTTCTGCTGTAGCCCTCCTGCCTCAGCTTTTCATATCAGGATTCAATGTTCCCTTCTATTTCGGCGGAACAAGTCTTCTGATTGTGATTGGTGTCGGTATGGATGTTATCAGCAAGATAGAAACACACCTTGTGTCACACAACTACGACGGTTTCCTTAAGAAAGGCAGAATAAAAGGGAGAAGCCTCATATGATAAATATGATATTTCTCGGGCCTCCCGGAGCAGGTAAAGGAACGCAGTCTGCATACATCATCCGTGACTACGGTCTGGTGCAGATTTCTACTGGCGATCTTCTCCGTCAGGCTGTAAAGGATCAGACACCCCTCGGCAAAGAGGCTAAAGTATATATGGATGCGGGACAACTTGTACCTGACAGCCTTATTATTGGTCTTATGAAGGACAGGCTCGCCTCTCCTGACTGCGCTAAAGGTGTTATTTTTGACGGTTTTCCCAGAACCATTGCTCAGGCGGAAGCTCTTGATGCTATGCTTAAAAATGATCTTAAAACTGAGATCACTCAAATAATCAGCCTCAATGTTGCGGATGAACTTCTTGTGGAAAGAGCTGTTGGCAGAAGAAGCTGCCCTAAAGACGGCAAAGTTTACCACATTAAGTATAATCCTCCGAAAGTTGGCGGTGTATGCGACCTTTGCGGTACTACACTTGCTCACAGGGATGATGACAGGGAAGATACGATCAAAAACCGTCTGAAAGTTTACCATGAAACTACTTCGCTTCTTAAAGGTTACTACGGAAACAGTGGTAAATTTACAGAAGTGGATGGTGAAGGGAATCCGGATGACGTTTACGTTAAGATAAAAAGGATACTTGGTTAATGGTTTTCCTTAAATCCAAGAAAGAGATAGAGCTTATGAGGATCCCCTGCGGCATAGTATGGGAAGTTCTTGATAAGCTCTCTTCCTTCATCAAACCCGGTATCACAACAAAAGATATTGACAAGTTTGCTGAAAATATAATAAACTCTCGGTCTGCCTTTCCGTCCTTTAAGGGATATCACGGGTATCCGGCAAGTGTCTGCGCCTCTGTAAATGAGGTTGTAGTGCATGGAATACCTTCCGAAAGGGTCCTGAACGAGGGCGATATTATTACGGTAGATGTAGGCGCATTCAAAGAAGGTTTCCATGGTGATGCAGCAAGAACTTACCCTGTGGGTGAGATTTCTGAAGAAGCCGCAAGGCTTATCAGTGTCACTGAGGAATCTTTTTTTAATGGAATAGAAAATGCACGGGTCGGGAACAGGCTTTCCGATATCTCCAGTGCAGTTCAGCAAACCGTTGAAAAGAACGGTTTTGCTGTCGTTAGAGACTTTTTCGGTCACGGTATAGGGCGCAGCATGCATGAAGAGCCCACCATACCCAACTTTGGACGCCCCGGCAGGGGACTCCGTCTGAAAGCGGGAATGGTAATAGCCGTTGAACCGATGGTCACAGCCGGTTCCTATGAAACCAAAACCCTCTCTGATGGCTGGACAGCTGTCACCGCGGACAGCAGTTTGGCGGCACATTACGAAAATACCGTTGCTATAACGGACAGGGGACCGGAGATTCTTACAATAGGGAGCGTATGAGCAAAAAGGACGATGTAATCGAGATTGTCGGTACAGTCGTTGAGGCGTTGCCCAATGCTATGTTCAAAGTTGAGTTGGAAAACAAGCATGTTATTCTTGCTCATCTTTCCGGGAAAATGAGGATGCACTTCATCCGAATTCTGCCCGGAGACAAAGTTACCGTAGAGTTATCCCCGTATGACCTTTCAAGGGGCAGGATAACCTATCGTCACAAGAAGTAACGGGGTGCAGAAATGAAGGTCAGGGCAAGTGTTAAGCCTATTTGCAGTAAATGCAAAATTGTAAAAAGAAAAGGTGTCGTAAGGGTGATATGTGAAAATCCCAGACACAAACAGAGACAGGGCTAAGGAGGATTTCAAGTGGCACGTATAGCTGGTGTTGATATTCCCAACAACAAAAAAGTTGAAATCGGACTTACTCATATATATGGCGTAGGACGTCATCTCGCCCTGTCCATACTTAACGAGACTAATATATCGCTTGAAAAGAGAATCGGTGACCTTACGGAAACTGAAATCTCTGAAATCAGGCTTTATATTGAAGCCAATCTCAAAGTTGAGGGTGACCTGAGAAAAGATATCGCTCTTAACGTCAAAAGGCTTATGGAAATCAACTGTTACAGAGGACAGAGGCACAAGATGCACCTTCCCTGCCGCGGTCAGAAAACCAGAAGCAACGCAAGAACCAGAAGAGGTCTTGCGGGCAAACGCGGTATCAAAAGGAAGTAGAGGGTAGTTCGAAATGGCAAAAGCTAAGAAAACAGCTAAAAAACGCGACAGGAAAAACGTACCTAAAGGCGTCGCGCATATAAACTCAACCTTCAACAATACGATCGTTTCCTTTACCGATATCAACGGTAATGTTATCTGCTGGTCTGCCGGCGGTTGCAACGGTTTTAAAAACTCAAGGAAGTCCACTCCTTTCGCTGCTCAGCTTTCTGCTGAGGCCGCTGCTAAAAAAGCAATGGAAAACGGCATGAGAGAAGTGGAAGTCAACGTGAAAGGTCCCGGTTCCGGTCGTGAAAGTGCGATCAGGGCTATCCAGGCTGCGGGAATTAAAATTACTCTCATCAGAGATGTAACTCCTGTTCCCCACAACGGATGCAGACCACGTAAAAAGAGAAGAGTATAAGGTTGGAGGTTCAAATTGGCTAGGTACACAGGCGCAGTTTGCAAGCTCTGCAGGCGTGAAGGCACAAAACTTTACCTCAAAGGCGAGCGTTGCTATAAAGATAAATGCGGTATAGAGAAAAAAGCTTATCCTCCCGGACAGCACGGCCAGCTCAGAAAAAAACTCAGTGACTACGGCATGCAGCTCAGAGAAAAACAGAAAGTTAAAAGACTTTACGGTGTTCTCGAAGCGCAGTTCCGCCTCTACTTTGAGAGAGCTGAAAGAATGCAGGGCATTACCGGTGAGAACCTTCTCTCTCTTCTTGAAAGAAGGCTTGATAACGTTGTTTACAGGGCAGGTTTCGCAGGAAGCCGCAAAGAAGCAAGACAGATGGTTCGCCACGCTCACTTCCTTGTAAACGGACGTAAGGTAAACATTCCCTCTTTCATCGTTAAACCCGGTGAAGTTGTTGAAGTAAGAGAAAAATCAGGCGATCATGCCCGTGTTAAAGAGTGTCTTGATACAGCAGAAGGAAGGGGCATACCCGAATGGCTGACTCTTGATAAAGACGCTAAGAAAATGCAGGTAGTGAGACTCCCTGAGAGAACTGACATAAACTACGAGATTCACGAACACCTCATAGTGGAACTGTACTCTAAATAGTAAGTAGCTTAATGTAAACCGGAGGACTCCGTATGATCATCATGAACTTTCATGAAATAATAAAACCCAGGAAGATCGAGCCTGTGGGTGAAGTTACAGCTAAATACGGAAAGTATGTCGCTGAGCCCTACGAGAAAGGTTTCGGAATCACCGTGGGAAATGCTCTTCGCAGAGTTATGCTTTCGTCCATCGAAGGCACTGCTGTGGTGGGCGTTAAGATCGAGGGCGTTACCAACGAGTTCAGTACACTTCCGGGTGTTTACGAAGATATAGTTGACATAATTCTCAACCTTAAAGCGCTTGATCTCAAACTCGGCGTGCATGAGCAGAGAAGATTCTACATCAGGAAAAAGGGCGAAGGTCCTGTTACTTCTTCTGATATCAGAGGCGAAGGACAGCTTGAAATCCTTAATCCTGAGCAGGTAATCTGCACCCTGACCGATAACGAGACAGAACTCTACATGGAGCTTCTGGTTCAGAGAGGTCTTGGATATGTGCCCGCAGAAGAATTTGAAAAAGATATAGACGAAGTAGATATGATTCCTGTTGATGCGATTTTCTCGCCTGTCAAAAGGGTTAACTACTTCGTTGAAAATGCGCGCGTCGGACAGAGTACCGACTATGACAAGCTTATCATTGAAGTAGAGACAGACGGATCAATCACACCTGAAGACGCGATAGCTTTCGCTGCTAAGATTGTGAAAGACCATATGAACCTCTTCATCAACTTTGAAGAGCCTGAGGTTGAAGATTCTGATGTCGATGAATCCAGCAAGAATGATCAGCTTTTTGATCTTCTTGATAAAAGCATTGAAGAGCTTGAACTCTCCGTCAGAGCTTATAACTGTCTGAAGAACGCCAATATTAAGACTTTGGCTGAACTCTGCAGAAAGACGGACAGCGAAATGCTTAAAACCAAAAACTTTGGCCGTAAATCCCTTGAGGAGATCAAAAAAGTTCTTCATGAACTTGGTCTCGGACTTGGAATGGACCTTGAGGCCATTGGTTATGTGAATTCAGATTCGGAGGATGAATAGATGCGTCATAGAAAAAGCGGCAAAAAACTCGGCAGGCCGACGGCGCACAGATTCTCTATGCTCAGAAGCATGGCAGGTTTCCTGATTGAGCATGGCAGAATCGAGACAACCGTTACAAGAGCTAAGGCTCTCCGTTCGTTTGTCGAGCCCCTGATAACTTTCGGCAAAGCCGGAGATCTTTCAGCAAGAAGACTCGTGCTGAAAAGACTTCCTAACAAAAAGGTTGTTAATCTCCTTTTTGATGAAGTAGCCCCTAAGTTCAAAGAACGTCCCGGCGGCTACACCAGAATAGTCAAGACAGGCTATCGCAAAGGCGACCAGGCTGACATGGCTATTATCGAGCTTGTTAAAGAGTAAGATATAGAAGAAAGGCGACTCATTTGAGTCGCCTTTTTTTAATTCATTTCAGTATCTATATCCTGCTTGCAGGTATCTTTGTTTTTATTTTACTTAGAAACTCTCCCGGATTTACTCCGTGGTAGCTTCGGAATACCGATATAAAGTAGCTCACATTGGTATAGCCCACACTCCACGCTGCTTCGCTCACACTTGCTTTTCCTGATTCCAGTATATTTTTCGCTTTCTCCATTCTCCGCTGTTTAACGAAGTTGCACACTGTTGTTCCGTAGAGTTCTTTAAACCCTGTTTTGAGCTTAAGTTCATTTATCCCTGCCATTTTTGAAAGCTCTGCAATGACAGGCGGATCTGATATATCACGCAGAAGAATCTCCTTTGCTTTTGCGATTTTCTGCGAGTCTCCGAAGCGGAGGATGCTGGACTCCTTTTCAGGCTGTTCGAGTATATACTCTGTAATGATCAGCGCTGTCAGTTCTCTCAGCTTGCCGATTATATAAATTCTTCTTTGCGGTTCATTAAACCTGCAATCAAGGATACTGCGGGCTATGGCTTCCATAGCCGGAGTGCTTCTAAGATCCTTCATAACAAAGACAGGACGGGTAAAGTCAGTTAATCCTTCAAATTCCTTTTTGACTTTACCGCAGTAATCATCAATAAGCATTTTGAATATATATGGGTTCATGCTGACACCGACAGTTTTCATCGGCTTTGAATCTTTTTTGTGTCCCTGTCCGCTGCATTCGCTCATTCTATAAATAAAGCACTGCGAGCCGTTGGCAGTATGTTTGTATCCCTTTATTGGCTCATTATCGTAGATATATTCTGTGCAGCCTTCGAGGCAGACGGCAAGCTCTATGGGTCCGTCTTTGCATGAAAAACGTGTGAAAAACTCTTCTTCTTTTTTGATATCTATCACATACCCTATGCCACCGGGGCGCATATCTATCATCTCTATGCTTTCCGGTGAAAAATCACCCTCTATTTTAATTACAGGATCGCTTATGGTATGACGTTTGCAGTTATTTTCCCCATTTAAATCACATTTATCACTGCACAGATCACAAAAGCTTGATATGTAAAGTTTTGACTTCATTAAAGCGCTCCATAATAAGCTTCATACGTTTTTCTAATCCAGTGCTACAGTTTTGTCAATCTAATAAAATGAGCATGCTAAAACTTGGTTATCGGGTATGAATAATTCCGAATCAGGTAGAGATGAGGGATGCTGTTGTACTAGTGTTTGCATTGATTCATTTTGCTTGAGGTTATGTATGACGGAAAATAAAAAGCGCTCAAATGTTTTTTTTGAAAAAACTGCGGAAAAAATCATACGGTTCAGGTGGTTAGTCTTGCTGCTTCTTACTGTTGTGACAGTATTTTTTGTGTCTAATATGAAGAATCTCACCTTTGATAATTCTGCAGATATATGGTTTGTGGAGGGTGATGAGTCTGTTACCGTTATGAAAAAGTTTGAGGAAGCTTTCGGAAACGATGATTTTGTAAGTCTTTTTGTGAAAGCAGATAAAAACGGCAAATTTACACCTGAAATGCTCAAACTAATGCGGAGCATGGCACTGGAGCTGGAGGAAAAAGTTCCTTTGGTAAAACGAATGCAGTGGCTTGGTAATGCGGAATGGATTGAGTCAACACCGCAGGGGCTTGAGATAAGCTCATTTATCAGCAATGAAGCGTTAAACCAGAAACAGGTTGATGCTCTCCTTGATAAGTCTCTGACTGAGCCTTCTTATGTAAATGCACTTATAAACAAGGATAAAACTCTTATTCCTATCCATCTTGAGCTTTATGAATATCCTGAGCAGACCAAAGAGGTAAACTCACGATACGAAATAACAGAGGCGGTTTACAGTATCGTCAAAAATGAACGTTACAAAGAGCTTGAAGTGCTTGTAACCAGCCCTCCTGTTTTTTCATACGAGTATGACAGAATGGTTTCTTCGGAAGGTAAGAAGCTGTTCATGATGACTATAGTTATAATGCTCACCCTCATGGCATGGCTTGGCAGAGGCGTAAGGGGTGTTTTTGCTCCTATTGCAGTGGTTGCACTGTCAGTTTTCTGGACTATGGGAGCTATCCCCTATATGGGTTTCACAATAAATTTGCTTACAACAGCTCTTCCTACAATTCTTATATGTGTCGGAATAGCAGATTCCATGCATTATATCTCAGCTTTTAATGATTTTAACGATGATGGTTTAGAGCGCCGGGAGAGTCTGATTAAGGGACTGGGGGTCACAGGAGTTGCCATAGTATTGACCTCAATGACAACAATTGCAGGTTTTCTTTCCTTTTTAACAACCCATATCAAACCCTACAGAGAGATGGGGGTGTATGTGGCTGCGGGTGTATTTTTTGCGATGATTATCACAATGCTGCTTGTCCCTTCCATATTCTCCTTCGGGAAAAAGAAGATAAATCCGAAGAAAACAAGGCGGCACGGTGGACAGGATATCTTTGATATTATATTGGTCAAAATACATTCAATGGTGGTGAACCACCCTGTTAAGATATTGACTTTCTTCATAATTATAACTGTTGCAGCAATTATTGGTGCATCGTTTGTCAAAGTGGAGTCCAATACCGCCAAACTGATTAAAAAAGGTAATCATCTCAGGGATATTACTGATTATATAGGCGATAAAATGGGTGGTGTAATGTCGCTGGAGTTCATGATAGATACCGGCAGGGAAAATGGTATCAAATCTGCGGAGTTCATGAAAAAACTTGATGAGTTCCATTTGCGTCTTGAAGCCCACCCACTGTCCAGCAAGGTAACAAGCATAACATATGTTTTGAAAAAAATGCGGAAGGCGCTTCATGACAATGATATGGAGTTTTACCATATACCAGATGAGGATAAGGCTGTTTCCCAGTATTTGTTTATGTATGAAACCTCCGGCGGAAACGAAATGGACAGGCTTGTAACATTTATGTCTGATAAGGCGAGGGTTATCGTTAAACTTCCGTCTCTCTCCACCATGGAAGGAAGAAAATTCGGGGATTTTGCTGTAAAGACCGCTGATGAAATTTTCGGTTCAGAGGTGACTTTGGCGATGTCCGGCGGGTTATACAGGTATCTGCGTATTAATGATATTCTTCTTGAAGGGCAGCGCAACAGCTTCTTAGCTGCCTTAATTGCCATAGGCATAATGATGATGTTTGTCATGCGCTCGGCGAAGCTGGGTTTTCTGAGCATGATCCCGAATGTTTTCCCTGTTGTCATTTCGCTGGGACTGCTCGGTTTCTGCGGAGTCTATCTGGATGTTATACTTATGAGCTTTGCACCAATAATCATAGGTGTTTCAGTGGACGATACGATACATTTCTTCACCAGATTCCGTAATGAATTCAATAGATGCGGCAACTACTCTGATGCTCTCTTCAAAACATACACAACAGTCGGCAGACCCATAATTTTTACTTCCATGATACTGGTTCTGGGGTTTGCCCCGTTTATTTTTTCGGAGCTTACCGGTTATATAAAAAACGGATTTCTTATGGGCTGGGCGTTCAGTTGGGCGCTTCTGGCGGATTTCTTTATGGCACCCGCCGCTATCATGCTTATTAAGCCGCTTGGAAAAGAAACAGGAGAGAATAAATGAAAAAGCTTATTGTAACTATTCTTACTTTAACTGCCTTATCCGTCGGGGCATCGGAAATAACAGGAAGAGATATTATGCAGATGGTTGAAGACAGAGATTCCTCCCTGACTTCGGTTATGGAGACAGCTATGTTTATACAGCGGGGTGAGCAGACTCTGGAACGCAGAACTGTGTCTTACAGAAAGAAATACGGTGTGGATGAAAAAAGCCTTATCAGGTTTGAAAAACCTGCTGATGTGCGTGACACAATGTATCTTACATGGTCATATGAAGATCCTGAACGTGAGGATGACATGTGGTTGTATCTTCCTGCTGAAAGCCTTGTCAGAAGAATTTCCGGCGGCGGCAAGAAAGGAGCTTTCATGCGTTCTGACTTTGCAAATGAAGACATACAGAAAAGAGAAGTGGACGATGACACCCACAGGCTAATCGGTAAGAGAGAGTTTTCAGGTATAAACTGCTACGAGGTTGAGAGTGTTCCTGTAAAAAAAGAGGATACAAACTATTCAAAGAAGATTGTGCTTGTTCATCCTGAAATGTTTCTGGTTCTGAAAACCGAATATTACGACAAAGGAGGAAGAATGCTTAAAACCGCTGTTTACGGCGGATTTGTGAATATAGACGGAATAGATACATACACTAAGGTGCTGATGGAGACCCCTTCACGAAAGACAAAGACATTTCTTGAACGCAGCAATATAAGGTACAACGAGGAGATATCAGACACTCTTTTTGAACAGAGCAGTCTGAAAAGATAAGCTGGATTTGCTGTGATTAAATATCTGATAATAATTATATTTATCTCATTTTCAGCATACGGGTTTGACCCATTGGCTGATTTTCAGTTTGCGCCTGAACAGCCAAAAGAAAAAGAAAGCAGGTTTGGCGGTTATCTGGAATATTCGGCGAGATATACCCCGAAAAGCGGAAAGCTGATTCAGAACAGGGGCAAGGTCTTTCTTGAAGCGGATTATGAAAAGGAGAGGCTTTTCTTTTACGCTTCTGCGTATGCTTATTACGATTCCGCACCGGAAGACTGGCAGGGAGATACAGAAATTCTCCGGCTGTATGAGGCATATGCCCGGTACAATACTGAAAGACTGGATATCACGGCGGGAAATATGATGCTCAGATGGGGAACGGGTGACGGAATCAACCCTATGGATATTCTGAACCCAAGGGATCACCTGAATCCTGTGGCTGGCGCAAGAACCGACTCCAGACTGCCTGCGACTATGGTTCAGACCGTTTACGCCGGAGATTTCTTTACAGCTGAAGCTGTATTCATACCTTTTGCGGAAGTGAACGAACTGCCGGAACAGGGAAGTCCGTGGGAAAACAGATCTTTGAACGAACTCCGCAGGAATGTGCCTGTGGAGAGTGAGAACAAACCGGACGGCACAGAAGGAGCAGCCCGTATTTATACGACATATAACGGCTGGGACGCCGCTTTGCTGTATTACGGTGGATATGCGGATGAACCTTTGCTGAAGTACAGGAACGGAAGCATTCTTCCTGTTTATGAGCGGATTAAGGCGTATGGTTTTAATTTTGCCAAAGGACTTTCCAACGGAACATTGAGAGGAGAACTTGCCCACAAGGAAGGCTCGTTCTACGGCAGCGGCTATACCATAGGGGTTATTGGTTTTGACAGAAATTTTGACAACGATGGATATCTGAATATTCAGCTTTTTACTGACAGCGAAGGGAAAGAGGGAAGAGGTTTTACCTACGAAGCCAGTGATAAATATTTTAATGGTGATCTGAAATCCGGTTTCAGGGGTACTCATTACGGTGATGACAGCGGCGGGTTTGAAGTGTTCAGCGAGTATTACTATGCTGACGGTTTTACCCTTAAAAGCGGCATTATGCTGATATACGGCAAGCCCTCAACTGTATGGGGTCAATACAGTGATAACGATTATGTCTACACTGAGTTTAAGTTCAGTTTTTGATCGCTTTCGACTATGAATAATTCGCATTCAGGTAGTTTATAGAACAACAATAGTTTAGTATTCCAAAATAAGTTAATTGACTAAAACTTGTATTTTTTCAACCATTCTTATTTTGCGGAGGCTAGACCGATGAACAAGAGAATATCAGCCTATTTTTTGACTGCTGCGCTTCTTATTTCCACGCATTCATTTGCGGAAGAAAATCACTTTGGCGATGTGTATGAGCTTGATGATGTTACAGTAACAGCCAGAAAGGCAGAAGAAACAGCAAAGGATGTTCCTTTCAGTATTTCTGTTATAGGCGGTGATGAGCTGTCAAACAGGGGCATACAGAATTTTGAGGATATGCTGAAACAGTCAGTAGGCGTTGAGGTAAACACCTACGGGGGAGTGAGTACAGGCATTGTCCGTATGAGAGGTACGGGAGCGCTTCAGAATGCAAGCCCTGATGATACATCCGTTATTATAAATATTGACGGCGTAGCTAACAATGTGGGCAGTGCAACATTGGGAACACTGGATGTAGAGCAGGTGGAGGTTCTTAAAGGTCCTCAGGGAACTCTGATGGGCAGAAACAGCCAGTCAGGAGCGATAAATATCATCACCAAAAAACCCACCAGAGAATTTGAGGGTTATTTAAGGGGTGAATACGGTGAAAAACATACTTTTCTTACTGAAGGTGCAGTAAGCGGACCTTTTTCAAAAACCCTGAGCGGAAGGCTGGCAGTTAAATACGCAGGCAATGACAGTCAGGTAACTTATTACGGAACAGCAGAACCGGTTACAAAACCGAGAGATTTCGGTATCAGAGGTACTCTTCTCTGGCAGCCCGCTTCAAAAACGAAAGCCACACTTATTTACAGCCATGAGGAAGTTCTGAAGCGTTTCGGGGCGGAAGTTCTTATGCCTTATGATGATAAACAGCAGACCGATATTCCTAAGGATTCCTCTTATGCTGATAAATTCATGAACAGCGGGACTCTGAATATTGAGCATGAGTTCTCCCGTGCCCTGTTCAACTCAATTACAGGCTATGCGCAGTCAAGCGTGAACGAAAATAATTATGTTTATAACGGTATTGTCTACAGAAAACTGATGGGAATGACCGGTGAAGGAGTGATGAAAAGAGAGATGGATGACTCTTCTTTTAATCAGGAATTCCGCTTTTCTTCTAAGCCTCACGACAAGGTATTCTGGGTAACAGGCGTCAATTATTACCATATGGACCGCGATGCTGATTTGCCCGGCGGTTACGACAGCCTTAACCCTGCCGGATGGTATAACGCCGAAATGAACAACAACTTTAAGATATCCAGCGCCGCTGTATTTGCGGAAACAACTGTTCCGGTTGCGGAAAAGATAAAGCTTACAGCCGGGCTGCGCTTTACTGATGAGGAGAAGGAGTATGATGCCGACTGGAAGGCAAGTGCTGTAAACCCCAATCCCGTCCGTCAGGCTGAGGATTCCGGAAAAATAACTGACTCATATTTTACCGGGAGAGCGGCAGTCGGATACGAACTGACAAAACAGACGAATATATATGCAGTTTATGCAAGAGGGCATAAAACAGCAGGTTTCAATGAATGGGCCTCCGGCTTCATCGATGGCAGCAGAGCCGACCGTTATTATAAAGAAACAGAAACGGACAGCTATGAAATCGGTTTCAAGTATGAGGCTGACAACAAAAAATATGGTCTCAACGGTTCTGCCTTCTTTAATGACAATAAAGATGATCATGTGCTTGTTTATGATGTTTCAACGAGACTCACTCAGGTTGAAAACTTTGACACTGAGTCAAAAGGCGTGGAGCTTGAAGGCTATGCCAAGCTGGGTCATTTTCTTATCAGCGGAGGCGTAGGCTACACCGATGCGGAGATAACTTCCGTTCCTCAGGGCTCATCTTCCGGAGCCGAAGAAGGGAACAGTGTTCCTGATACTCCTGAATGGAACGCAACCCTCTCAATAGCCCATTTTCAGCATCTCCCTGCATTTTTTGGAATGAAAAATCCTGTTCTTTTTACCAAGGTAACGGACAGGTATATGGGCAAACGTTCAGGAGATACTGCGGATAATTTCGAGATGGATTCATATCATAAACTTGACGCCCGCATCGGGATACAAAACGGAAGCCTTGAGGTCTATGTATGGGGCGATAATCTCCTTGATGAATATTACGACCTCTACGGGTGGTATTTCGGAAAATCATATGTTGACGGCAGCGATGTAGTAGTGGGAATGCCCTCAAAAGGAAGAACAGTCGGTGCCGGCGCAGCATTTTACTTCTAAGGAATATTGATGAAAACTGAAAATAAACAAACAAAACGGGGGCTCTGGTCAATCATGACCCCCGTTATGCCCGCCATATGGACAGGTATGGTTTTGGCTGGTCTCGGAGCGGTTGCAGGCATAAGCGTGCTTGTGCTTGTGGCATATGCTGTTCATATCATAGTATCCGGCGCTGATGCGTCAGTTGCCCTGAACAATATTATGCCTGTTCTGCTTTTTGTTGCTGTTGTGTACTTTCTTCTTAAAACCTTTTCATTTCAGGTCTCTCATCTGGCAGCGTTCAGGCTTGAGCAGATTCTTCGTACAGAGCTTTCGGAGCATCTGGCAAGAGTTCCTCTGGGCTTTATTATCAATACAGGTTCCGGGGCTCTGAAAAAGGTTATGCTGGATGATGTTAAAAATCTTCATGCTTTTGTTGCTGATACCACGCCGTTCATAGGACGAACGGCGGTTGCCCCCATTCTTTCGCTTATACTGATGTTTGTTCTGGACTGGCGTCTTGCTGTGGCGGGTGTGAGTGTTCTCTTCATCGGCGGAGTGATTATGTCTGTGGTGATGAGAGACTCAGAGATTCTCCGCAAAGACTATGAACAAAGTCAGGAGCAGATCAATTCCGCAGTAATTGAATTTGTTCAGGCAATGCCTGTTGTCAGAACTTTTGATGACGGAACAAGCTCCTTCGGCAGGTATAACAAAGCCTTGGATTACTTCAGAGTGAGTCTGAGCAGATGGGTGGAAAAAACAGGAATTTCAGGAAGACTGGGTATAATTATACTCAGTGCTGTGCCGACTCTTATATCTGTCAGTGCGGCAGGAGCATTTTTCATTCACAAAGGAACACTGGACTTTTCCGTATTTCTTGCCTCTCTCTTCATAAGTACAGGCATGGCAGATGCTATGATGCCTCTTATGTGGCTGACAAACTTCATTAAGAAGTCAGGTGCCTCAGCTATACGCATTCAGGAAATATTGGACACTAAGACCCTTGCAGAACCGGATAACCCGAAGTTTCCGAAGAGTTTTGATGTTGAGTTTGAAAATGTCAGCTTCAGGTATGAGGACAGGGATGAATACGCTTTAAAGGATGTAAGCTTTATTGTTCCTCAGGGAACGGTTACTGCTCTGGTAGGACCTTCCGGAGCGGGGAAAAGCACAGTTGCGAAGCTTATTCCCAGATTCTGGGATGTTGAGTGCGGTATGATAAGGATCGGCGGTGCTGATATACGTGATATTTCAACTGAAGCTCTTATGAATACTGTTTCTTTTGTGTTTCAGGATACATTCCTTTTTCACGATTCCATAGCCTCTAACATACTGATGGCAAACCCTCATGCGTCCTCAGATGACATGATCGAGGCCGCAAAAGCGGCACAGATACATGACTTTATAATGTCTCTGCCTGATGGCTATGAAACAAAAGCCGGAGACAGAGGCGTGCGCCTCTCCGGCGGACAAAAGCAACGAATTACCATAGCCAGAGCTATACTGCGTAATTCTCCTGTTGTGGTTCTGGACGAGGCAACTGCTTTTGCCGATCCGGAAAATGAGGAAGAAATAATAAGAGCCATTTCAAATCTTACAAAAAATAAGACTGTTATAGTCATAGCCCACAGGCTTTCCACCATAACAGATGTAAACAGCATAGTGGTTTTTGACAAGGGCAAAGTGTCGGAAACCGGACGCCATGATGAGCTTTTAATGAAGGACGGCGTGTACGCAAGACTTTGGGGAAACTATATAAAAGCTCAGGACTGGCACATGCAGCAGGAAAAAGGAGAACACCGTGGAAACAGATAAAAGCCGTTTTGCCACAATAACTGATTCATTCAGAATATCACAGGAAGTTGCCGGGGAGCATGGGAAGGCGGTGAAAAGAAGCGTTCTGTTTTTTTTCATAGCTTTTCTTGCTGAAGGAGCGGCTTTTTCATGCTTTTACCCTTTTATGAAAGCAGTTTATGGAGTGGATGCAAATCAGGGGAGAGCCTTTTTCTGGATCGGGATTATGACTCTGTTCGGGGTTATTTATTCATTTGCCAGATGGCAAGGACACTCGGTGGATTTCACAGGGAAACTGGCTGATATATCCCACAGTCTGCGCTTGAAACTGGGTCTTAAGCTCAGAGGAATGCCTCTTGAAAAGCTTTACAAATACAGAACCGGAGAGTTGAACGCAGTATTTTCAAGCGGTGTTGAAGAGTCCGTGCTTCACTTTGGTGTTGTTACATCACTGATGATGCAGGTGTTGGTGGTTCCGGCAGTGATTATAACCGTTACTTTTTTTCAGGATTGGCGACTGGCGCTGATTATGCTGCTTATACTTCCGCTGGGCATCCCGGTATACAGGTGGAAGAGGCGTTCTTCCGCAGAAGAAAAGAAGGATGTGTCTGACGCTCATGCCGCTGCGGAGTCAGATATTGTTGAATACACTCAGGGGCTGTTTGTACTTCGTTCTGTCAATCAGACCGGTAAACGGTCGGAAAGACTTCAGAAGTCATTTAAAATTCTCCGGGATGTACAGAAAAAAGGACAGACAAAGGGCGTACTGCCTTCCGTTGTTATAGCTGCCCTTGTCCAGGCGGCTCTGCTTGCTGTCACTGCCGCAGGGTTGTACTTCATCGCCGGCGGAACACTGACTCTTCCTGTTCTCGCTGCGCTTCTTGTTATTATGTCCCGGTTTATTGAACCGCTGGAAATATTTGCCAGTGTTGCTTCGGTTATAGATATCATGAATACAGCTTTTCAGAAGATTAAGGCTGTTTTGGCTGTTGAAGAGCTGAATGTTACAGCAGCGGAAAAAGAACCGTCCGGTTCGTCTGTTGATTTTGAAGATGTTGAGTTTGCGTATTCCGGAGAAAGCACAAAGGCGCTTAACGGAGTTTCCTTTCATCTGCCTTCTTGCTCTTTGACAGCCATTGTCGGACCATCCGGCTCAGGAAAGACTACAATAACCAAAATGCTTATGCGTTTTGCCGATCCAGCCAAAGGAACAATAAGAATCGGCGGTGCTGATATACGTTCAATGACGCAGACCGAGCTTATGAAAAATATCTCAGTTGTATTTCAGGATGTATATCTGTTTGATGATACAGTGCTTAACAATATACGCATGGGCAGACCAGATGCAACGGATGATGAGGTGCGCCTCGCTGCTGAAGCTGCATACTGCGATGAGTTCATAACACGTCTGCCTGAGGGATATAATACTGAAATAGGCGATATAGGCGGTAATCTTTCCGGCGGTGAACGCCAGAGAATAAGTATCGCAAGGGCGATCCTGAAGGATGCTCCGATAGTCATACTGGATGAGCCCACAGCAGCGCTTGACACAGAGAGCGAAACTGCTGTTCAGGGAGCAATAGACTCCCTTGTGAAAGACCGTACCGTTATTGTTATTGCTCACAGACTTTCAACAATAGCGGGGGCAGACACTATCCTTGTGGTGGATGACGGAAAGATAGCAGAACGGGGCAGGCATGAGGAGCTTGCCTCTGCCGGCGGACGTTATACTGCCATGTGGAATGCCCAGCAGCGTGCGAAGAAATGGCAGATGAAGGTGCAGCGTGACTGAGGAAAAACTTACGCTCAAGCGTAACCTTATTCTGCTTTTCTCTTTGTATGTTACTCAGTATCTGGGTCCAAGCTTTTTTCTTGAAGCACTGGCAGGAATATTGCGTAAACACGGAATGCCTCTGGAGAGATTAAGTCTGATATACCTTTTCGGAATATTCTGGCTGCTTAAATTTCTTTGGGCACCGCTTATAGATAAAGTTAAGCTGTTTAAAACACATTTTAAAGGCTGGCTTGTGATTTCTCAGAGTCTTCTTGTGGCTATTCCTCTTGCTATAGCCATGTTCAGCATAGTTGATGACTTTACCGTTATTGCTGTTCTTTTTACTCTGCTTAGTTTTATCTCCGCAACGCAGGATGTGGCGGTAGATGGGCTTGCCTATCGGATTCTTAAAGGAAGTGAAAGAGGGCTGGGAAGCGGAATAAAAATTGCCGGCGGGATGATAGGCTATATGATAGGCGGCGGAGTAACTCTGATCATATACGGTTACATAGGGTGGAGCTGGTGCTTCGTAATGCTTGCGGCAATCACCTTTATAGCTCTTGTTCAGGTGATTTTTTATAAAGAGCCTCATTTTGAGATTCAAAGCAGGGAAAAGATAAAATACTCCGGTCAGTTTATATCCTTCTGGAAGGGTAAGAGCGACTGGCTTCTGCTGCTTATGGTCTACCCTATGGGAATTTCAATCGTGTACATTCTTTCGACGCCTATACTTGTTGATCTCGGCTGGTCTCTGGAGCGTATAGGCTTTGCCGTGCATGTTGTGGGCGCAGTTCTGGGAGCTTTTTCCTCCGCAATGGTCGGATGGCTTATAAAGAAGATAGGCAAGGCAAAAATACTTATTTCAACGACTTTTATACAGGCGTTGCTCATTCCTCTGCTGCTTTTCCCTGTAAACGGTTATGACAACAGCTTTGTTGTATTCATGTGCGTTTGTGCTGTGCTTATGGTTTATTCCCCTTCGGCAGCAGTTTTATCCGTTTATATGATGGATATGTCATCAGAGGAGATGCCTGCAACTGATTATGCAATGCAGCATAGCCTGAATCTTGCGGTGGGGCTTATAGCATCAATGTTAGGTACTGCTATGGCAGGTTTTTTCGGCTATACCTCAGTTGTGATTGCCGGTTCGGTCCTCTCTCTGGCTGCTACTGTGCTTGCTGTGCTTTTCAGCCGGAGGCGGGACACTGTGCCAAGTCTTGTTGTCAAACCGGTTTGCAGTGACTGCGGTGCGGAAATGAATTTACAGATTTATGGTGATAATAAATGAAAGCGATAAGACCTCTTATATTTACTAATATTTTATGTGTTTCTGCCATGATGGCATTTCTGGCTGTTATAGGTCCGATAATCAGAATTCTCGGACTAAAGGAATGGCACGCAGGGCTCACTGTGGCTTTAGGCGGCGTTATGTGGATTCTGTTCTCACGTTTCTGGGGAATAAAAAGCGACAGGCAGGGAAGAAAGAAAATTCTGATAACAGCAGTTGCCGGATTTTCTGTTTTTTATCTTATTCTTGCTGTTTTTGTCAATTTTGCTGTTATATCTCCTCCTGTTATGATTGTTTCCCTGTCTGTTCTTGTGTTTACAAGAGGGATCATAGGGCTGTTTTATTCCGCAATTCCTCCAGTTTCAGCGGCTGTAGTTGCTGATAAGACCCCTCCGGAACAGAGGGCTTCATCCATGGCGGCGCTTGGTGCTTCAAATGGTCTGGGGATGATTTTGGGACCGGTTGTCGGCGGTTTGCTTGCTGTATATGGTCTTGCCGTTCCTCTTTATGCTGCGGCTGTTTTTCCTCTTGCTGCCGTTATTGTTCTTGCGGTGATGCTTACTGAATCTCATAACGGAAAGACAGAAGGACAGCAGATGCTGAAAATAACTGATAAAAGGCTCAGATACCCGTCTCTTGCGGCGTTCATAACGATGTACAGTGTTGTTACATGCCAGATATGTATGGGCTTTTTCGTTCTTGACAGGCTTGGCTACGAAGCTATTGAAGGCTCAAGGGTGACCGGTTATGTTCTTTCAGCCTGCGGTATTTCATTTATCGCTATTCAGATTATTGTTACGAAGGTCAAAAGCATAACTCCGGAAACATGGATGAAACTCGGTGCTGTAACCGCTTTCTTTGGGTTTATATTAACGGCTTTATCAAATACCGCTGTTTTTCTTGCTCTTGCTTTGTGTATCGGCACAATCGGCATGGGTATGGTAATGCCGGCGTTTCAGGCTATTACTGCTAACTCTGTTTCAAAAGATGAGCAGGGGGCGGCGGCAGGTACTGTCTCTGCGTTTCAGGGGATAGGTATAATTGCCGGTCCTCTGGCGAGTACAATGCTTTACGGCATCAATCCTTCTCTGCCTTTTATAGTTGCTGCATCGGCATTTGCATTCATGGCTCTGTGGGCTTTGTTTAAAAGAATATAACTTCCACCGCCACTTTTTCTTTTCATGTTTTTACCTGAACCGTATGTTCTGCGGTTCAGGTTTTTTTTGCTAATTTGTCTTTTTTTTAAAGTTTTTTGCCTCATAATTTAAGTTGTCAAACTTATATTCTTCTTTATAGCAGCCATAGCGCCTCATTAACTTATGACTTTTGTTTTTATGTCTTTTTATATTATTTATTGCGTTTATTTTTGCTAACATTGTGCCTTAAGGTCTGTTGTGAAAAATATATTTGCTCTTTTATTCAAATATCTTATACTTTTTCAAGCAAATGAATTGTTCTTTTGCGTAAAACACTCCGGTTCAAAAAATGATTAATTTAGCGGCAGGAAATATGAATAATATAATTAAAAATGAAATGACTGTTTTTGGCAGAAAACTTGTGGAAAACGGTCTCACAACTTCATTCTTCGGCAATATTTCGGCTTATGAAAACGGCGTACTCTATGCCACTAAAACAGGTTCTATGCTTGATGACCTTGGTGACGAGAACATAGTTGAGCTTTTCCTTGATAAAGAATGCCCGAATGACAAACTTGCGACCACAGAACTTTGTGTCCATAAAAAGATAATCTGTGAGACTGGTGCAAAAAGAGTAATGCACGCACATACTGTTTTCTCAATTCTTGCCGGCGATTTTTTTAAAGAGGCAGCCTGTTTTGCCGCTGCGGAGATTCTGCCGTTTCTTAAATATGTCCCTGTGGTGACAGGTAAAAGCGGGTCGGATGAGCTTGCCGTAAACGTTGCTGAAGGGCTCACCATGAATAAAATAGTTATTGTGAAGGATCATGGAGTCTTTGCAGTAGGCGACACGCTAAAAGAATGTTATGTCTACATCTCAGGTCTGGAGTTTTATGCAAAAGCACTGATGTTAAAAAAGCTTTTTGTAAAAAACGGCATTATCTGAGGTAGAAGAGAAGAAAAAGGGCACTCATAACGATCAGAATATTTATCAATACACTGGTGAACTTGTCCTTTTCTGCTTTATGTCTGAAAACTTCATGCTCCTGAATGAGTCTGCCCTGATTTTTTATGGTTTCCTCAATCATATACCGTTCCCTTAAGAGTTCTCTGATGAATTTACTTATATCTATTTCATCAATTTTTCCGCGGTTCAGATACTCGTGCAGATTCATGCAGAGGACAGCTTCCATGGTTCCCTCATATTCACTGCCGCTTTCCTTGAAATTGAATCCGAAGTTGGAGAAGAAGTGTACGGACCTTTTTCTGTCGTCCTTGTCAGGAAGAAAGCTTGAAGAGATATTGATTACATCAAGCATATAGTTGGGATATTTTACTATCATCCAGCGTATTATTTCATTCAGTGCGAAAGTTCCGACCCCTTTGTTGCGGATGCTGGAACCTAGCATCATTCTCGGTCCGGCAGCAATGGTTACAGTCTCTCTGTTGGCATCTGCTGTGGCGATGAATCTGTTGGTTTTGTCGTCAAGAGGAGTTGTTTTGGAGAGATCTTCTTCCGGAACGCCACTTAACAGCTCGTCTTTTATGATTGGCGTAACATCAACACTTATGGTTTCTGAATATCCGTGCTTTTTTGTACGTACATTTACAAGAACATAAGCAAATACACGAACGCCGGAACCGACTTTCTGTTTTACTCTTATGAGTTTGATATTGTTCATTTTACCTACTTGCTGAAAAGTCTTTTCAACCTGCCTGCGAGAGAAGCGTCTTCAATAACCAATGGAATAATATGCTCTCTCAGAGCGGCGTTTTTTCTGATGTTGGGAACAACAACTGAGACAGCATTAAGATAATGCATATCAAGACTGCTGTCCAGTCTTTGAGTGCTTATTCCGTTTTCCATCAGTTTTGATATGAAGTTACGGATGATAGCGTTAAGCACTGTGATGTTCCTGGCGTTTTTAGCAAGTATATCCTGAATGCTCTGTTTTTTTGTTAAAAAGTCGCGCATATTTTTGTCAGTAAGATGTTTTTTCGCAAATGACCTGTATTTGCCCAGACTGTGTCCCAGAACATGAACAATGAGCAGGTTGAAATAATGAATAAAGAAAACATACTTATATTCAGCTACAGGGTCTGACTGCAGAGAACCTGAGCCAATTGAGGGTCTTTCCGGCAAAACAGACAGCACATCCTCATTGATCCATCCCCACAGAAGCTTGGAAAAATCATCCAGCTCCATAAGAACGTCTCCGTCAAGAATGTCAAAATTTTCAATTTCAAGGCTGGCTTTGTCCATCAACTACCTCATATAAAATCACATCCCCTTTACAGTTGCGGGAATATGAGAAAGACAATTATACGTATAAAAACAGAGAATGGAAGAAAATTAAGAAGGACAGAGGGGGGCAGTTGAAATAAAATTTATTGTCCTGTGATAACTTAGAAAATCTTGAAGAGCCGTTGAAAGTCCTGTATAAGAACACTATGGCAGAACAGATAAGTGATTTCGATAAACTTTTTACGATAAATACAAAAATTACTCTCATTGTAAATGACGGTGACTATGCCGGCAGTTACGACTCCAGAGTGGAGGACTTTGATAAAGACGGGAGTATTCTTGCCGCCATGCCTTCCAGCGGAGGGATTCCTGTTCCGCTTATTCCGGGGACAAAGGCTGAAGTCAGCTTCATGGGTCCTGACAGCCGCTACAGGTTTGACACTGCGGTTCAGGGAAGGGTAAAAACAGGTTCCATCTATTTTCTTAAACTCCGTAAACCGGAAACAATGGAACGTAATCAGCTTCGGGACTTTTTCAGGGTTTCCACCAGAATAAAGGGGAGTATTTCTCTCTATCATCCCCTTGCACAAGGCGAAAAAACCAGTCAGGCATATGACACACGGGACTGTTTAATTGTTGACCTCTCCGGAGGCGGGTGTCGGCTTATCACCGAAGCGGAGGCGGCTAAGGGGCAGCATGTAAGTGTGGATCTGTCTGATATTCTTGGCAAAGGAGTGGTTCTTCAGGGCAAAGTGATACGCACTGTGCGCCTTGAGGGTAAGAACCAGATCAGCGTTGAATTCCGCTTTAAAAAAGAGTCGGAGCGCAACCCTCTCATCAAATATGTTTTTAAGCGCCAGATAGAACTTAAACAGATTCGGGGATAGATTTCTTTAGCTCAAAGCTTAACTTAAGCAGCTGCTCTGGTGTGAGTTTCTTCGGATGCTTGAACAGCACCCTCGGCGGATCATCAAACAGACGCATCCGTATGCCTTCAAATTCGTCTCTCAAGGTGTTTTCCGCCCTTTCAACAGCTCTCAGCTTATCCTTTGTTATTGTGCCGTTTATCCTTGTCGCCACACAGGAGTCATTGGGAAATTTCCAGCCGTCTGCTATAAGCGGAGCTATGACTTTGCTGACGTATTCCTTGCCGAGTTCATTGTCCAGCAGTGGGGAGACTATGCCGTATTCGATGATAGCCGCCATACCCGGACGGTATTCTTTTGTGTCTTCTATATTTGTACCGTCAAAAATATGTTCAATTCCTTTTTCGATGGCTGTTTCTGTTATGGATTTCAGAATCTCCTTTTTGCAGACATAGCACCTGTTAGGTTTATTTTCCAGAAATTCATCTGTAATATTAAGCTTTTTGGAGATCCACTGAACACCGAGACGGGAGGCTGTTTTACGTGCGTTTTCCACCTGATACCAAAAGATGTGGGGCGATTCCATCGTTACGGCAATGACATTTTCCGCACCGAGATACTCCACCGCCATCATAAGAACCGCCGTACTGTCCGCCCCGCCGCTGAAAGCGACTACTGCCTGATCAAATTTTTCAAAATACCGATTCAATAAAACCGCCGCCAAGCAGCACCTCTTTTTCATATATCGCTGCAACCTGTCCGGGTGCCGGCGAAAGTTGTGGTTCATCAAACAGCAGCGCTGCTTTTCCTTCCGGAAGGATCTCAAGAGTGCAGGGCGCTTCCTGCATCCTGTAGCGGAGCCGTGCTTTGGCTCGGCGTATATATCTGCTTGAGTCGGCAAAAACACAATCCTTCAGCTTTACGCCCCTTCGTGCAGACTCCTCTTTTATTCCAAGATGCACATCACCGCTTTTTGGATCAATAGCGCTAACGTATAAAGGTTCATGATAACCTATGCCGAGCCCTTTTCGCTGTCCGACTGTGTAGAAAACAATGCCGTCATGCTCTTTAAGAGGTTTCCCGTCAAGGATGAAGTTTCCTTTCCTAACGTCTTTTTCTTTCAGCTTGCTTCTGAGATAATCTCTGTAGTCCTGACCCATCAGGAAACATACATCCTGACTGTCCTTTTTTTCTGCTACGGTCAGTCCGTATTTTTTAGCGAGTTCACGGGTTTGATCCTTTGTCATTTCACCCAGAGGAAAACGTATTACCTCAAGCTGATATGGCTCCATAAGCGAAAGGTAGTAGGACTGATCCTTTTTTGTGTCCGCACCTTTAGCCACGAGCTTTTTTCCGTCTTTTTCAACTATTCTTGCATAGTGCCCTGAAACGAGTGCGCTACAGCCTTCGGACATCATTTCACGGTAAAGATAATTAAACTTTGCCCCGTGATTGCAGTGGCAGCAGGGGTTAGGGGTTTTACCCAGCTTATATGTGCGTATGAAGTAGGATATTACATCCTCTCCGAAGAATTTGCGGTAATCTGCCGCATACCATTTAATTCCGAGCTGTTTAGCACATTTTTCAGCATCTTCAAGGGCCTGCTCCTGCCCGTCAAAAAGGTGCAGGGTAACGCCTGTAACGTCGTAACCCTGTTCAAGCATAAGCATTGCACAGGTTGTACTGTCAACGCCGCCGCTCATAGCCACCATTACTTTTTCTTTCATGTATTTTCCTTTCTTTACTTTTTCGGTACGGAATGTTAGCACTTATTATGAACACTATGTATTAAAAGGGATTTGATGAAAGTTTCAACAGTTATTTTCGATTTTGGCGGTGTAATCGCTGAGGAAGGCTGGGCAAAAGGGATAAGGGTCATTGCAGGTAAATGCGGTCATGAGCCCGAAAGCTTCTTTGAACTCTGCGTGCAGGCAATCACTGAAACAGGCTTCTGCGTGGGAAAGGTGGATGAATATGGTTACTGGAACTATGTGAAAAAACAGGTCAGTGTACCTATGAGCGTTGAAGAGCTTAAGGCGGAGATACTTCCACGCTTTGTTGTACGTCCTTATGTGATTGAACTTGCTGAAAAACTTGGCAAAAACTACAGGACAGCTATCCTGAGCGATCAGACACACTGGCTGGATGAATTAAATGCCAGAGACGGCTTTTTCGGAAGCTTTCAGCATGTTTTTAACTCTTATCATGACGGAAACAGCAAGCAGAATCCGTCATATTTCACAGAAACATGTAATAAGCTGAACATTTTTCCGCAGGAAGCGGTGTTTATTGATGATAATAAGGGAAATATCGCCCGTGCGCTCGGCGTGGGGATGAATGCCGTACTGTATGAAACCTTTGAACAGGCGGCTGGTGAACTTAAAAAATATGTGGAAATTTAATACGGAGGTTGCTTATGTTCAAAATTTCTAAGGCAGACACGGCACTTATAGTGATTGATGTTCAGGAAAGGCTCACTCCCGCAATGGACCCCAAGGTTTACGAGCGTATCAGAAACAACATAATCAAGCTTATAAAGGGGTTTAAGATCATCGGTTCTCCGGTACTTGTAACGCAGCAGTACACAAAAGGTCTCGGCAATACTGTCAGTGAGATTACTGCTGAAGCAGGAAACGATTTTTTTGAGAAAGTAACATTCTCATGCTGCGGCGAGAAAGCGTTTGTGGAAGAACTGAAAAATAAAGGAATCCGGAATGTTGTGCTTGCAGGAATGGAAACACACGTATGCGTGTTGCAGACAGCGGTGGATCTTCTTGAAGCCGGTTTCGGCGTCCACGTTGTTGCGGACTCTGTATGCTCCCGTGCAAAGTTTAACTGGGAAATAGGTCTCAGATTCATGGAGAAGGCCGGTGCTGTCGTTACCATTTCAGAGGCAGTTTTGTTCCAGCTTCTCGGAGCGGCGGGCACACCTGAATTTAAAGAAGTTTCAAAGCTTATAAAGTAATGAGTTCATTATTCGGCCTTCTGCCGGGTACAGACAACATCAGGCAGAAGGCGTGTTAAAAAAACTTTACATACACTTTCATCTTTCCTCTTTCCAAAAATCAGAATTTTAGAATAAGATAAATAATGTCAAATATGCTGCTGATGTTTTTAATGTTCCTCGTGATGATCTCATGGGGCGGTTCATGGATAAACGCTAAAATCCTTGTGCGCTACGCTGCACCGGATCAGCTTATCTTCTGGCGTTTTGCCCTTACAAGCCTTACACTTATCCCTGTTATGATTGTTCTGAAAGAAGGATTCCGTTTCCGCAGAACAGGTTTTTTTGCCGCACTGTCAGGGGCTGTTCTCCTTCTTGTATATAATTTTTTCTTTTTCATGGGACTTAAAAAAGGATTGGCAAGTGTTGGCGGAGTGCTTACCACCACGCTTATTCCCGCCGCAACTTATCTTATAAACAAGCTTATCAACCGTGATGGTTTTATGGGGAAGGACATTGTAGGGCTTTCCATAGGTGCTGTAGGCGCAGGATTCATCCTGAGAATATGGGAAATGGACTGGTATGCACTGTTTCACAGCGGAAATGTATTTTTTCTGCTTGCTGCTGCGACATGGGCTGCGCTCACAAACCTGAGTTCAAGGGTGAGAACCATTCTTTCCCCCATCGGTTTTAACTTCTATCTGTCTCTGTTTACAACGATATTTGTATTTGCTTACATGAAGGGAGATGTGGGAAGTATTTCATCTTTTGACGGGATTTTCTGGCTCAATCTTTTTATGCTCGCAGTCTTCGCAACCACTTTCGGAACTTCAGTGTATTTTTTATGTGCCACTAAGCTTGGATCTGACAAGGCAAGCTCATTTGTGTTCCTTGTTCCGGTGAGCGCACTCATATTCAGTATGGTATTTCTTGGTGAAAAGGTTGCATGGAGTACATTTGTCGGCGGCGGTATAGCTCTGTGTGCTGTTTATTTGATCAACAAGAAAGTTAAAGCCTCTTAAGCCGACAAATATCCTTTTCCTACTGTGTCAATTCAGCAGACTTTGATGACTTTAGCTCCGGTTATCCGCAGAAGCTCCTGTGGTGTTATTTTATAGATAGAATAGGGAGAGCCCGCTGCTGACCATATTTCATCAAATGTTGTGAGTGTTTCATCCAGAAAAACGATCGGCTCTTCTTTGTGTGCGATTGCCGGAACTCCGCCGATTACATACCCTGTTTTTTCTCTGACAAAATCAGCGTCTGCTTTGTCTGGTTTTTCTCCCAGATGGTCACGTATCAGCTTTGTATCGACCCTGTTCACACCACTTGTTATGACGAGGACAGCTTTATCTGCCTTTTTTGCTCTGAAAACAATGGATTTAGCAATCTGTGCCAGATCGCATCCTGCTGCGTCTGCCTCTTCCTGAGATGTTTTGGTGGATTGTGAGAATGTAAGAACTTCTGTGTCCACTCCCATATCTTTGAGAGCCTGTGTGACTTTTGCTACGCTGTCCTGCGGTTTTTTCATGTTACGCCTTCATTGTTTTTGATTATATTTATCATAAGTTTGAGGATTTTAAAAGATCTAAGGATTTAAGGAGATAAAAAAAGCCCGCTTCCGAAAAAGAAGCGGGCTTTGATGTTTTTAAAACGGGAAATCAGAACTCAGTGTCCAGAAGCATTTTTCTGATGTTCATAATTGCTTCTGTGGGGTTGAGTTCTTTGGGGCATGCCTCTACGCAGTTGTAGATTGTGTGGCATCTCCAAACGCCGTGCTTATCGTTAAGGATAGGCAGACGCTCCTCAGCACCTTCGTCCCTAGAGTCAGCGAGGTATCTCCATGCTCTGAGGAAAGCGTTGGGTCCGAGGTATTTTTTATCAGCCCAGTATGAGGGGCATGAGGATGAGCAGCATCCGCATGCGATACACTCATAAAGACCGTCAAGTTTCTTCCTGTCTTCAGGAGACTGGTAGATTTCCTTGTCGGGGTTGGGTGATTTTCTTATGAGGTAAGGTTTAACAGTGATGAATTTCGCAAAGAAATCATCAACATCAACCACGAGGTCTCTCATAACGTTCATACCGGGAAGCGGCTGAAGCACTATGTGATCACTGCCGAGGTCTTCAACCTTAGTCATGCAGGAAAGCATGTTTACACCGTTTACGTTGATGCCGTCAGAGCCGCAAACACCTTCACGGCATGATCTGCGGTAAGTAAACGTGGGATCCTGCTCCCATTTTATCTGGTTGAGAGCGTCAAGCATAAGATAACCGGGTCTTCTCAGCTCGACTTCATATGTTTTGTAGTACGGTTCCTTGTCTTTATCGGGATCGTACCTGAATATTTCGAATGTAACCTTCTTCATTATCTCAGACCTCCCGAATTAATATACTCTGGCTTTAGGCGGGAAAGGCTCAACAGTAAGCGGCTGCATGCGCACTTTTCTGTAGTCCACCCTCGGAGTTTTGCCGTCTTCTTCAAGATACACTTCTGTGTGTTTGAGGAAGTTAACGTCGTCCCTGTCGGGATAGTCATCCCTGTAGTGACCGCCTCTTGATTCTTTTCTTGCCAGAGCAGCTTTAGCAGCAGCTTTTGCAACGAGAATCATGTTGTTAAGCTCAAGAGCTTCAATGAGGTCGAGGTTGTAAACGGAAGATTTGTCCACAACTCTGAAGTCATCCATTTTTGCTTCAAGTTTATCAAGAACTTCAAGAGCCTCTGTCATAAGCTCTTCAGTTCTGAACACGCCAACGTTGGTCTGCATGATTCTTGTAAGCTCTTCCCAAACCGGTCCGAAAGTGTTTGTACCGTTTGAGTTAGCAAATTTCTGCATTGTAGCCAGACCTTCTTTGCCTGCGTCTTCAACGAGGTCAACGAAGGGGTTTTCCTGAGCGAACTTAGCCGCCTGCTCACCCGCTGTACGTCCGAAGACAACAAGGTCAAGCAGTGAGTTCGTTCCGAGCCTGTTTGCACCGTGTACGGAAGCGGAAGCGCATTCGCCGGCAGCAAAGAAGCCGGGTACGAACTCTTCGCCGTCCATATTGCCTTTAATAACCTGAGTGAGGTAGCCTGTGGGGATACCGCCGTTCTGGTAGTGGGCAGTGGGTACAACGGGGATAGGTTCTTTAGTACAGTCAGCACCGGCGAAAACGAGTGAAAGCTCGTGGATACCGGGGAGTTTTTCAAGGATAGCTTCGATACCGATGTGGTCGATTTTGAGGAGGATATGGTCAGCCTTGGGACCGACGCCTCTTCCGTCAAGAATCTCTTTCATCATGGAGCGTGAAACTATATCTCTGGGTGCGAGGTCTTTAATGGTGGGCGCATAGCGCTCCATAAAGCGTTCACCGTCTTTGTTAAGGAGGATACCGCCTTCACCGCGCACGCCTTCTGTGATAAGGTTGCCCGCACCGTAGATTCCTGTCGGGTGGAACTGGAAGAATTCAGCGTCAGACCAGCTGAAGCCTTTTCTGAGTGCCAGAGCAAGACCGTCACCGGTGTTTATGTGAGCGTTTGAGTTTGTCTGGTAGATACGGCAGTTACCGCCTGTGGCGAAGATGATCGCTTTAGCGTGGAATATGTGGAATTCTCCGTTCTGGATGTCATAGCAGAGAACGCCGTTAACTGTACCGTTGTTTACGAGAAGTTCGAGGGCATAGAACTCGCTGTAGAAGTGCGTTCCCTGCTCAACTGATTTCTCATAAAGGTTCTGGAGCATAGCGTGACCAGTTCTGTCAGCAGCATAACATGCTCTTTTAACAGGTCTTTTACCGAATTCGGCAGTGTGTCCGCCGAAGGGACGCTGTGCGATTTTTCCGTCCGGAGTACGGCTGAAAGGCAGACCGATATGCTCAAGAGCGATGATCATCTCGGGTGCTTTTCTAGTCATGTATTCGGCTGCGTCCTGATCCGCAAGATAGTCGCTGCCTTTAACAGTATCGAACATGTGCCAGTGCCAGTGGTCTTCTTCAAGGTTGCCGAGGGAAGCGGAAATACCGCCCTGAGCAGAGATCGTGTGGCTTCTTGTGGGGTAAACTTCCGAGATAACGGCAGTTTTTACATGCTGTGACGCAACCTGAGCCGCATTGAGCCCTGCGCCGCCGGCACCCACGACAACCACATCGAACTTGTGATATTCAACTTTAACAGACATAGGTAATACCTCTTGTAATTTTTAAATCAGATGACTTTGATCGCCAGAACCGCAAGAGTGATTCCGATTATCCAGTATGCGCCGAGGATTATACCTCTCCAGCCTGCGCTTGAGACATAGTCATCGGTAATCATCTTAAATCCGTTGAAAGTGTGGAAAAGACCGAAAGCGATAACAGGTGCCAGAACAGCCTGCATCATACCGTATTCTCCGCCCTTCATCATGGAGAAGAAGTGCATAAGAACAACAAGGATGAGTATTACGCCGGAGATTCTCTGCATGAGCCATGCAAAAGTTCCGGTGTTGCTTGAACCCATAAATTTGTAATTGTCCATTAGTTTTCCTCCTTAGCTGAAGATCGGGATCGCGCCGATCACGGTTATGACGATGGTTATGAAAACCACTGCCATGAAGTATTTGGAGAAGTTTTCCCTGTGGGCACCTGCTCCGAACTCCATAAGGATGATCCTCACGCCGTTAAAAGCGTGAAACGAGAAGCTCACGAGGAACAGAGCTTTCACAACTGAGGCGCCGGTAACTGATGAAAGAGCGGAAACAGTTCCTGAAACGCCCAGAATGTGCATAATAAGGTAAGCACCGATTATAACCCCAGTTATACGGTGCAGCAGCCATGCGACCATTCCGGTGTGCTTGCGGTACCCGGTTTTCTTCGGGTAGGTAACAAGGTCTTTCCTTGGCATTGTACACTCCTGTCGTAGTTATTAAAACAAACGATGTTAAATTATTCCAAAAAATTACTATCATAATTAGCCCATCATGTCAAACCATATTGTATATTGTATACATTCGACACCCGCAACGGACTGTATGTTTGGAATGTTTAACAATACTATAGTATAATATGAAAAAAATAAACCCTGTTATAAAACTAGTTGGAAAGTATGATAACAGGGGGGTTCTGTTATGAACGAGGAGTACAAAAACTTAATTTGACAGGCTTCACGGGTTATTACGTGCTTTTTTATATTAACGGATAAACATAAAAAAGAAATATTGAGTAGATAATGGAAATAAAAATCATTGATTATTTTTTGTTTTGAAAGTTAAGAGGGAAGGATTGTTCCTTCCCTCCCGGCTGATTAAACATTAAAAGCTTCGACCTGAGTGTCCAGATCTGCTGCCTGTCTCTGAAGATCTCCAACCGTGTTTGCCACTTCTGAAATGGCTATGGAGCTTTCCTCAAGCCCTTTGGCGGCGATCTGGATATTGCTGTTGATGGACTGAATAGTCATGGACTGCTCGTTCACCGCTGCTCCGATGAGGCTGTTTGCATGCCCTGCATCATTTACGCTGTCGATAACTTCTTCAAACACACTGCCCATTTCTTCTGCGGCGTAAGTGCCTTTTTCAACACTTTTTGCTGCAATGTTCATGTTGTTTGATGCTTCGTCGGTTTCCTGAGTCAGTCTTGATATTATGCTGTCTACCTGATTGATAGCCTGTTGTGTTTTCTCCGCAAGCTTGCGTACTTCATCAGCCACCACGGCAAAGCCTCTGCCAGCATCTCCTGCTCTGGCGGCTTCTATGGCAGCATTGAGTGCGAGAAGGTTTGTCTGATCCGCTATATCGTTTATTACTGTCAGGATATTGCTGATCTCTTTCGATGATTCGGTTAAACCGTTTATTGTGCCTGCCAGTTTTTCTGTCTCTTTTTTTATGGACTCATTTGAGGTAAAAAGATCTCTCAGTTTTGTTTTACCTTTTTCCACGCTTTTTATTGCATGATTGTTTTTATCAAGAGCTATACGGAGGTTTTCCAGAACTTCCTGAGAAGAAGCAGACATCTCCTCCATTGCCCCTGCGGCATTGTTCATCTGCTCGTTCTGCGATTCAAAAGTTGAGGAGAGTTCTTCTGCGGCTGCCGAAAGTTCACTGCTGGCTGCGGCAACGCTTGCTGAACTGAGTTTTACCATTTTCATCGCATCCGATGTTTTTTCGGTCAGCATATTCTGAACATTGATGATTGATGTTATCTCGCATCCTTTTCCTGTGCTGTCTGAACCCTGCGATATTGCGGCAAAATGGAGAAGCTTGTCCGTTGTTTTCTGGAGTGAGCCTATCAGCTTTCTGACATTTATAATTAATGAGAAGGCGAGGAACCCGACCAGAACTGTTATCAGGACTATGATAGAAATATTAAGCACTGTGTTGCGTTTCGATTCTGCGTCAATGATCTGTTTGACATTAATCATGCTCTCCTCCACGGCTTTTTCAAGTCCGTGGACACTTCTTCTCATTTCACCCAGTAACCCGCTGTCAGGCGTGAGTCCCAATTCTGTCTCAGCTTTTACAAGCTGGTGAAATCTGTTCTGATATTCTTTGCTGAGGCGCAGGAATTCCTCATCACTGCCTATGCCATTCTCTTGTGCCCGATTGATAAGAGTTTGGAATGCTTCATCAAATTTTTCGCTGAATTCGGTTTTTTTGCTGTGAAGAAAACTTTTTTCATCGTTTTTAAGCATCAGCAGAGCATTATTGGTGTTCAAAGAATTTTTTAAAACAGGGAGGTTTTCAAGCTCTCCTGATGAATTTTCAAGTCCTTTCAGGAGCCCTTCTGCTTCTGTAAGTCCTATTTTTTGTTTGAGTTCAACTATTTTGTCAAAAGATTGTTCATAAACGTCCAGAGAACTAATAAAGGATTCAACGGATGCGTCTTTCAGCATTGAGTTGAGATCGTCCAGCAGAGAACGGGTATGTGCGATCTCTTGTTTGAATTTTTCCACATTCCCCATGCTGCTTCTTGTCAGAAAATCCTTTTCGTGCCTTCGGAGTTCAAGCACGCTTGTGGCTGTTTCAAGCAGAGTGCGCTCCTGATTGAAGAGAAGTCCGGATTTGTTGATATAAACCTGTGTGCTTATGAATATCAGCACGAAACCAGTTAAGGCTATTATGCCCAGACCGGTTATTTTCTGTTTGAGTGAAAGATTCTTAATCATGTTTTCTCCCTGCCTTAATATTGCTTCTGTCATGATAGCGGCAGACGTATCGATTTGTGTGTATAAGTAATCATATACTTTGTCCGCAGGATTTCAAATGTTCATGTAATTTATTTTTATTTTTTATTTGCGGGGTCTATACTTTAGTTATACAGGAGGCTGTATGAGCTTTGATATAAACAGGGAAGAGATGAATTTCCTTCTGGAAACAGCAAGAAATGCTGTTAAATCCTCGCTGGATAACAGCCCGTTTATTATTCCGCCCCTGCCGGAGGGGCTTAATTTTAAAAGCGGCTGTTTTGTTACGCTCCATATGAATGGAGTGCTTAGAGGATGTATAGGCAACTTCCGCAGTGATGTGAACATAGTAAAAAACGTTGCGGATATGGCTATTCAGGCAGCTTTGCAGGATCCTCGCTTTCCTTCTGTTTCAGCAGGCGAGTTTGATTCTCTTGAGTTTGAAATATCAGTGCTTTCACCGATGATTCCCATCAAATCAGTTGAAGAGGCAGAGGTGGGTAGAGATGGTCTTTACGTTGTGAAAGGCTTTAACCGGGGCGTACTTCTTCCGCAGGTGGCAACTGAGTACGGGTGGGATAAGTATGAATTTATATCTCATACATGCGCTAAGGCAGGGCTGCCTTATGACGCATGGAAAACTGATAAAATAGATCTTTACCGCTTTGAGGCGGCAGTCTTCGGCGAAAAATCCGTTTAACACATCATTTTCTTGAAGAAATCCATGAAATATGCTTTTATTAATATTTCCTTTTTGGCTTTACGGTTTTAAATTTTCCGTATGGCATAAGGGCTGTAGGCGGCAAACCGACAGGAGCATGTTTTTCACCGGCTATGGAGGTAGAAATGTCAAGTTTGGTTGGAAATTACGGACGTTATGATGTTGCGTTCGTGAGAGGGAACGGCTGCTTTCTCTATGATGAAGCAGGAAGAGAGTATCTTGATTTCGGATGCGGAATCAGCGTTGTGAGCCTTGGTCACTGCAATCCTGCTGTTACGGAAGCCGTGACACGACAGGCGCAGACCCTTATACACACTTCCAACCTCTACCGAAACCCCGTACAGGAAGAACTGGGCAGGCGGCTCAGTGAACTTTCCTTCGGCGGCAAGGTATTTTTCTGCAATTCCGGAGCTGAAGCTAATGAAGCTGCTTTGAAGATTGCCAGAATATATGGAAACAAAAAACACGACGGTTTACGCTATAAAGTGATCTCGATGAAAAATTCGTTTCACGGCAGAACCTTCGCTACTCTCTCCGCCACAGGGCAGGAGAAGATACATAAAGGCTTTGAGCCTGTAGCGGACTGGTTTGTCCATGTTCCGTACAACGATTTTGATGCAGTGGATAAGGTATGCGCAAAGGGTGATGTTGTTGCTGTTATCCTTGAACTTGTTCAGGGTGAGGGGGGCGTCTGCCCCGTTGAGAAGGGTTATCTTGAACGCCTTCGCTCATACTGTGACAAAAAAGGGATTCTGCTTATCTATGATGAAATCCAGACTGCCATGGGCAGGATGGGGCATATCTTCGGATATGAACACTTCGGGGTAGCACCGGATATCCTCACCACTGCTAAGGCTCTGGGCAATGGTGTACCTATAGGCGCTGTCATTGCGAAGGCTGAGTATGCAGATTACCTTGTTCCCGGAACTCACGGAACAACATTCGGCGGAAACTACCTTGCGTGCGCCGCAGGAAACGCCGTGCTTGATGTGCTAACCGCTGACGGCTTTCTGGAAAGTGTGCGTGAAAAAGGTACTTACTTTAAGGAAAGGCTCAAATCAATTTTTGGAGATAAAGTTGTTGATGTTCGTGGAGCCGGGCTGATGATTGGTGTTCAGTTCCATGAAAGATCAGCGGATTTTGTGAAAGCCTGCCTCGCAGAAGGGCTGCTTGTCATCCCCGCAGGGCATGAAACAGTGAGGATTTATCCTCCGGTTAATATAGACAGAGAAAATCTTGACAAGGGTCTTGCGATTATTGAAAAAGTCCTTGCGGGAGGTAGATTTTGAAAAGAGACTTTCTTACCCTTAGGGACTGGAGTTCCGAAGACCTTAAAAAACTTGTGGACAATGCTATACAGCTGAAAAAAGAGAGGAAAGAGGGCAAAAAACACCACCTTCTTGAAGGTAAAAAGATTGCCCTGATTTTTGAAAAATCCTCAACCCGTACCCGTGTTTCTTTTGAAGTGGGGATGTACGAGCTTGGAGGGTATCCTCTTTTTTTGAGCCGTAATGATATACAGATAGGCCGTGGGGAAAGCATAAAAGATACCGCACGCAACCTGTCCCGTTATGTTGACGGAATAATGATACGTACTTTTGAACACTCGAAGCTTACAGATCTGGCAAAATATGCGTCTGTTCCTGTCATCAACGGACTTACGGATGACTTCCATCCTTGTCAGGTGCTTGCGGATGTTATGACAATCTATGAAATATTCGGCACTTACAAGGTTAAGGTCGCATATATTGGTGACGGAAACAACATGGCGAACTCATGGCTTTACGGTGCGGCAAAATTCGGGATAGATTTTTCCGTTGCAACTCCCGAAGGCTATGAATGCCTTCCTGCGGCGGTGGAAGGGGCAAAAAAAGTTGCCGAATCCACCGGAGCGAAGATAGAAACTCTGCGTGACCCTTTTGAAGCGGTAAAAGGCGCAGATGTGATCTATACTGATGTGTGGGCGAGCATGGGCGAGGAAGATCAGCTTGAAGGGCGCAAAAGTATTTTTGCTCCTTATCAGGTGAATGAGAAGCTTATGAAAGCAACCGGCAAAAAAACCTATTTCATGCACTGCCTTCCCGCTCATTTGGGGGAGGAGGTAACGGAGGATGTATTCGAGTCTGAGGTTTCCGTTGTGTTTGATGAGGCAGAAAACAGACTTCATGCCCAGAAGGCCGTAATGGTTGAACTTATGGGCGGTAATAAATAATTTAAACGCATACTCTTGCGGAGGATAATAACATGAGCAGAGACAAAATAGTTCTTGCCTATTCCGGCGGTCTGGACACTTCTGTAATTCTTAAATGGCTTCAGCTGAAAGGCTATGACGTGGTTGCATATGTTGCGGATCTCGGTCAGATAGACGATGTTGCTCCTATTAAGGAAAAAGCCCTCAACTCAGGTGCTGTGGATTTCCACTGCCTTGATCTCAAAGAAGAATTTGTTAAAGATTATGTGTACACATCAATAAAATTCAACGCTCTGTACGAAGGACGCTACCTTCTCGGCACATCGCTTGCCAGACCCCTAATCGCAAAAGGTATGGTTGAAGTCGCTCAGAAAACAGGTGCTAAATTTCTTGCTCACGGCGCAACAGGCAAAGGAAACGATCAGGTTCGCTTTGAACTCGCTGCTGCCGCTCTTGATCCTTCTCTTACTACAATAGTTCCCTGGAGAATTCCCGAATTCTTCAACAAAATAAAAGGACGTCAGGAAGCTATGGACTTTGCTCAGGAACACGGCATCCCTGTAAAGGCAACAAAAAGCCAGCCGTGGAGCAGTGATGATAACCTTATGCACATAAGCTTTGAGGCGGGCGTCCTTGAAGATCCGGCTAACAGACCTCCTAAGGAAATGTTTGAATATTCCGTTGATCCTAAAGACGCACCTGATCAGGCAGAAGTAATCGAGCTTGAATTTGAAAAGGGCGAAGCTGTAAAACTTAACGGCAAAGCACTCAGCCCAGCAAATATGCTTGTTGAACTTAACAAACTCGGCGGTAAACACGGCATCGGACGTGTTGACATGGTCGAAAGCAGATATGTGGGAATGAAATCCAGAGGCGTTTATGAAACTCCCGGCGGAACAATACTCATGGCTGCCCACAGAGACCTTGAGGCGCTTACCCTTGACGGTTCTGTAATCAACCTCAAGGAAACACTCATGCCCCGTTTCGCAAGCCTTGTTTACAACGGCTACTGGTTCTCAAGCGAAATGGAATGCCTTAAGGCTCTCCTTGAAAAATCTCAGGAATACGTTACAGGTACTGTCCGCCTTGAGCTTTATAAAGGCAACGTAATCTGCATCGGCAGAGAGTCAAAATACTCCATGTACAATATGATGGTTGTTTCTATGGATGATGATAAAGGTGCATACGACCAGACAGATGCAGTAGGCTTTATCAAGCTCCACGCTCTTCCTCTTAAGGCTCACGCCGCAAGAGCGAAAAAATAAGGGAGTGCAGATGTATTTTCAGGATGTAATCTTAAGTCTTCAGAAATACTGGTGCGATAAGGGCTGTGTGCTTTACCAGCCCTATGATATTGAAGTTGGTGCGGGTACGTTTAACCCCGCCACCTTCCTTTACTGCCTCGGACCTGAACCGTGGAATGTTGCTTATGTTGAGCCCAGCCGCCGCCCCACAGACGGACGTTACGGCGAAAACCCCAACAGACTTCAGCATTATTATCAGTTTCAGGTTCTTCTTAAGCCTTCACCTGATAATATTCAGGATCTGTATCTGGACAGTCTGCGTAATCTGGGAATCAAACCGGAAGAGCACGACATCCGCTTTGTTGAGGATGACTGGGAATCTCCCACCCTCGGTGCTTGGGGGCTTGGATGGGAAGTATGGCTGGACGGTATGGAAATTACGCAGTTCACCTATTTTCAGCAGGCGGGGGGGATAGACCTCAAACCTGTTTCCGGTGAGATAACCTACGGTCTGGAAAGGATCACCATGTACCTCCAGGGTGTGGAATCCGTCTATGACCTTAAATGGAACAAAGACGTAACATACGGCGAAGTTTATCATAATAATGAGGTTCAGTATTCAAGGCACAACTTTGAGGTTGCGGATACGGACATGCTGTTCAAACTTTTCGAGATGTACGAGAAAGAGTGCATCAGAATAGTTGAGTCAGGTCTGCCGCTTCCGGCTTATGACTACTGCCTTAAATGCTCGCATACATTCAACCTGCTTGATGCACGCAACGCAATAAGTGTAACGGAGAGAACCGGCTACATAGCCAGAGTCCGCAACCTTGCGAAACTCTGCGCTGAAAGCTACCTCGCCATGCGTGAGAGTATGGGTTTTCCGAGACTGAAAGAGAAATAGATATAATTAAGCCCCTCTTATGAACTGAACTGTATCCTATAATTTAGACAGATAAAAAAGCCCGTTATCGAATAGCTAACGGGTATTTTTTTGTATAAACTAAATTAAAGGAGCAGACAATGAGAGAAAGAGAATTTACACATGAAGAACGTATGCTACTGGAAGGCAATCCCAACATACTTAAGGTGGTAAATAGTAATATTATTTATAGTGATGACTTCAAAGAACTTGCTATAAAGAAACATAAAGAAGGTATATCTGCCCGTCTAATATTCATTGAAGCAGGTATAGATGTATCAATCTTTCCTGACGATTATGCCCGTTATGCAATCAAACGCTGGAAGTCACAAACTAAATCACTGACTGCTCAAAGGAGGAGTGGCGGAAGTCGCTCCAAGAAACCATCTAATATGACACACAATGAACTTGAAGCAAGAATAGCTTATCTCGAAGAGGAGAACGATTTCTTAAAAAAGCTTCGGGCTTTGGAGAAAGACGGATAAAGCCTAGTAAGAAGTATGAACTTATATCTGAGGCATTGATAAAGGGTAAGTGTCTTTCAGCAACTTATCTGTGCATCAGCGCAAGTGTGAGCCGCAGCGGATATTACTACTGGAAGAAATACAATCATGAATCTTTCTTGCGTGATAAGGATTCTGTTGATTTAATCAGAAAGGTGCATAAACGCTTTCACGCTAAAGCCGGAATACGGACAATCAGAATGTATCTTGAGTTTAAGTTCGGCATAGTAATGAACACAAAGAAGATAGCCAGAATAAAGAGACAGTACGGAATAGCCACTGAAATCAGAAGGCATAACCGATACAAAGCCTTTAATAAATCCATACAGGAAGACGCAACCGCTCCTAATCTCCTTAATAGAGAGTTCAGGCGGAAGAAACCTGACGAGGTATATTCAACAGATATAACATATCTGAACTATTACGGTGGGAAACGTGCCTATCTGTCGGCAGTTAAGGATTTATCAAGCAGGGAGGTCGTACATTATAATATCAGCAGGAATCTGAATATGGAGCTTGCTTACGAAGGATTAGACAAGCTATTTGAAGAACTCAGACCGGAAATTATCCATTCAGACCAAGGATTTCATTATAGAAACCGAGCGTACAGGAATATATTAGAGAAACATGGAATAGCACAGTCTATGTCAAGAAAGGGTAACTGTCTTGATAATGCACCGATAGAGAGCTTCTTCGGGCATATGAAAGACGAAATTAACCTGAAGAGCTGCAAAAGCTTTGAAGAAGTAAAGGAAATGATTGATAGTTATATACACTATTATAATAATGATAGACCGCAGTGGACATTAAAAAAGATGACGCCGGCTCAATACCGACGTCATCTTAATTATTAAGCACCGGGCTTTTTTACTGTCCGAATTTACGGATACAGTTCATTCATTAGAGGGGCTTTTTTCGTTTTATAAGTATTTGCCTGTCTTTATGATTTTCTTCTGCTATACCTCTATAAGC
>OBLN01000038.1_pt1 | contig 46742 bp, 41 predicted proteins | sample 1519301 | NCBI WGS metagenome assembly OBLN01 (sample SAMEA2452533, study PRJEB22499) | sediment metagenome | reverse complement strand
AAAAAGAAAAAAGCGAGAGAATCTTAGTTCTCTCCGATCCATTCATTTACTTTTTCAGGATTTGCATCTACCCATTTCTGAGCAGCTTCTTCTTCTGATATGCCGGCTGCAAGGTCTGACATGACAGACTGGATATCATCGTGTGTCCACTGGAATCTGCCAATGATCTCGTAGAGTTCAGGATCATCTTCTGCGAGCCCTACTCTTGCAAGGGTCTCAACATGGTCTGCTTCACCATAAATTCCATTTGGATCATCAAGGTATTTCAGGTCAAAGCTGTTGAATGTCCAGTGGGGTGACCAGAGTGTAACAACAACCCACTCTTCATCTGCTATTGAGTTCTTAAGTTCAGCTGACATACCTGCACTGCTGCTTGCAACAAGTTCGTAATCAAGACTGTAATTATCAATTGCAGTTTCTGTTGTAGACATGATTCCAGCTCCAGGGTCGATACCTATGATCTCGCCGTCGAACTGTTCCTTATTGTCATTGAGTTCATCGATTGAATCGATGGTAACGTATGTTGGGACAACCAGACCAATGCGGCAGTCTTCAAGGTTCACTGCAACACTGTCAATGTCATCTCCATATGTTTCCCAGTAGTTCATCTGGGTCTGTGGAAGCCATGCAGAAGTTGTAAAATCGAACTGGCTGTCTGCAAGTCCCTGGTAGAGTGCACCTGCATCCACAGCAATGATCTCAACATCATAACCTGCCTCTTCAAGCACAAGTTTCATGACATTGGTACTGGCTATCTCTCCATCCCAGAGAACATAACCGATAGTTGCTTCCTTTGTAGTGGTTGTTTCTTCTGCTCCGGCTTCGCCTGTGCCCTGGTCTGTACATCCGCTTACCATGACAAGCATGGCCAGCATTAAGATCACTGAAAGGGCTTTTATTTCTCTTTTCATTTTATCACAACGTTTAATATATTCTGTAAAAAAGACCATAAGGTCTGTAAATATGATTTATTTTCATTTTTTAGGTGTCATGTTCTGTGTCAGTCTGTCAAGTAGAATTGCAATGATCACAATTGCAAGACCAGCTTCAAATCCCTGACCAATATTCACTCTCTGAATGCCTACCAGTACCTGATATCCAAGACCACGTGCACCTATCATAGCTGCAATAACAACCATGGAAAGTGAAAGCATAATACACTGGTTAACACCTGCCATAATTGTGGGGAGTGCCACAGGTAATTCCACTTTGAAGAGCTTTTGCAATGATGTCGTACCAAATGCGTTTGCAACTTCGCTTAGCTCTACTGGAACCTGTCTGATTCCAAGGTTAGTAAGACGGATGGCCGGTGGCATTGCAAATACGATAGTTGCAACAAGTCCGGGGACGTTACCCAGTCCAAAGAATATCACTGCAGGAATCAGATATACAAAAGAAGGCATTGTCTGCATGAAGTCAAGTACTGGCTTGATAATATGGAATGCAGTTTCATTCTTCGCAGCCAGAATACCCGTGGGAATGCCTACCAACAAAGCCACAAGTGCTGATGATAATACAAGGGCTATGGTTTCCATGGACAGTTTCCACAGGTCCATATTCTCTATAAGCAAAAATCCTATTGCAGCTCCTGCTGCAAGTTTCAGGTCCTTTCTGGAAAGCAGATAAACAAAGACAGTAACAATAAAGATGAATACAACGGGTGGTAGGAACAATAAAATATCCTTGAATCCGGATATTAGCATGTCGATGAATTCACTAAAGATATCCATCAAAAAACCGAAATTATCATTCAGCCAGTAAACACCTGTTTCAACAGTTTCCCCTATGGGAAGTTCAGGTAAGACCATTCTGATCATCCTCCTTCATCGTCAGGGCACCAAGTATGCTGCCTCTGACTATAACTCCTATGAGCTTCTCATTATCATTTACCACAGCGAGCGGGAAATTGCTGTCTGCTACCATCGGGATTATGTCCCTTACGGGTAGATCGGGTGCAACAACCGGTACGTCTGTAACTAACACATCATGCAATGTTTTCTTGTCCTTCACAGCCTGAACAGCATCATCAATGAGAAGTATCCCTTTAATTTTCTTATCAGGATCAACTGCAAATATAGATGAAATTCCATGTTTCTTCATGAGTTGCATGGCAACTGTGAGTCCTGCATTGATGGATACCACGGGTTCCGGTCGTTTCATGACATTCTCTGCTGTGAGTATCTTGGTTCTATCCACACCGGCAACGAATTCAGAAACGTAATCATCTGCAGGGTTGGTAAGAATTTCCTCTGCAGTTCCTATCTGGGCAATGACTCCGTCCTTCATGATTGCGATTCGGTCCCCTAATTTAAGGGCTTCATCCAGGTCATGGGATACGAAAACAATAGTTTTTTTGAGCTTATCCTGAAGTGCGAGTAATTCATCCTGCATCTCAGATCTTATAAGTGGGTCAAGTGCACTGAACGCTTCATCCATAAGCAGGACATCAGGGTCAGTTGCAAGTGCTCTTGCGAGCCCTACTCTCTGTTGCATACCACCACTCAACTGTGATGTTTTGCTTGTTTCATAACCCTTCAGGCCAACCTTGGAAATAGCCTCTTCAGCCTTAACATATCTTTCTTCTTTTGGAATACCCTGTATCTCAAGTCCGAAAGCAACATTATCGATAACGGTCCTGTGAGGCAGAAGAGCGAAACTCTGGAAGACCATGCTCATTTTTTTTCTTCTTGCTTGCCTTAGCTCTTTATCATCCATGGTGGCAATGTCATCCCCGTCAATGAGGATATGTCCGTCACTTGGATCTATAAGGCGGTTCAGACAGCGTAAAAGAGTTGATTTTCCCGAACCCGAAAGTCCCATGAGTACAAAAGTCTCACCTTCGTAAACATCAAAGTTCACCTTATAAAGGCCGACTGTCTGTCTGGTTCTTTCAAAAATTTCCTGCTTTGAGACCCCCTGCTCTACCAAAGAGACTGCTTTTTGTGGGGTTTTGCCAAATATTTTGACAAGATTGCGTACTTCTATCTTCTTTTGTCTATGAATTGTAATTCCTCAATTTTAAAAAAAATGATTAAAATTATCGTCCTTTACTTTTGACAGGATAACAGTATATAAATGTGTCGCTTATGTTTGTGCAAAATAAGTTCTATTTAGTTCGATTTTTCAAAAAGAAGCTGTAATAATGCTTTTTCCTTTATTATTATAAAATAGGCAGGCAAGACACATATAAAGTGTTTTTGATTTCATGTCATTTTTGAGAAAAGAGTATAGGTCCTGATTTTAAATTAATATCCCGGCAAAAAATAAAGAAGAGGGATATAATCCCGTATTAATATTTACTTGTTCTTCTTATCCCAGTTCTTATCCTTCAAAGCATCCACTGCATCCTGTGGGATGAATACCTTGCCATTGCCGTTGTCAGCTTTTGCTGCATAGACTACTACACCATTGAGATAAATCTCAGCGCCGCCGTCAATGTTCATCACATTCTTGTTCACAGGAAGTTCAGCAACCTTGTTGTTGTATGTGATAACAAGAACAGGATTCTTTGTGTCTGTTGTGTCAAGTTCCCACATTCCCGGGAAAGCCTCTTCAACATCAACAAATAGTTCCTCACTGACATCATCAAGAACGAAACAGAATGCATCAGCAACATATGTTGCAAGTTCCGTGTTATCGAAAAGACCGATAGGTCTGTTTGGACCGTATGACCAGAGAGGTACGTCATCGCCGGTATGTCCGCCTGTGGTCCATCCGATTTCATTGTCACTTTCCCCATTCATAAGAGGGTTTACAAGTTCTTCCACTGTAAGATCAGTGTATGATGTACCACGGTTTCCGATTGTCATTCCGCCGGTGTTGTGGTCAGGGAAAACAATTACCAGTGTGTGTCCGTCCTCTTCTGCAAACTCAACAGCTGCTTCTACAGCTTCGTCGAATGCAAGGAAGTCGGTTACCATGTAAACAGGGTCATTTGCGTGTCCTGCCCAGTCGACCTGGCTGCCTTCGACCATAAGGAAGAATCCATCTTTGTCCTGTGAGAGCAGTTCAATTGCTTTTGTTGTCATCTCTTCAATTGTTGGCTGTTCAGGGGTGTTTTCCTCTCTTACATTCTCAGGAGACATTGCTTTGTCTGCAAACATTCCCCATACCTTTCCAGATTCAATGTCCATCATTTCATCTTGAGTTGTAACAAACTGGTAATTTCTGTTTTCAAGGACTTCTATGAGGTTTTCCCCGTCACCGCGAGCTTCGTAGAGGAAGTCCTCTCCGCCAGCAAAGACAACATCAACGTCTTCATACACCATCTGTTCGATAATATCATCATATGATTTTCTTGAATCTGCATGAGATGCAAAAGCTGCCGGGGTAGCATGTGGTATTTCAGATGTTGCTACAAGTCCTGTGGCTTTTCCTTCAAGTTTTGCACCTTCAAGGACAGTTGCAAGTGGCACATAATCTTCAGCCATTGCAGATTCATCGACTGTGCTTAACAGGGTAGCGCTGTTTGGTCCGACGCTCAAAAAGCCGTTAGATGTCTTATAGCCAGTAGCAAAAGCAGTTGCTGCAGAAGCAGAGTCTGTTATGATGGAGTCAGCCATATAGGTAGAGACCATTCCAGAGACCATGCTGTCAAGCTGGAGTTCATCTCCACTGTACCAGCGTGCCAGTGTCTGCACACTCTGTGAACATCCGTCAGGTACCATCACGATAATGTTCTTTATCTCTCGGTTTGAATTTGAGTTGCCTGCATTTTTGTAATCGTCACCATTCCATTTGTTGTCAGTATCTTTTCCAGCCATAGCAGAAGCAGCGCTTCCAAAGACCATCAATCCTACAACAATAAAAACAAACAAAAATTTTGTTTTCTTATCCATGTTATCATCCAACCTCTTTCAAGGTTTAACGATTGGACATGGGGGTCAGAGCATTTGTATTTTGTACCAATACTCTATGTATGCAAATGTGTCTTTCTATTTATTGGTAGGGCTATATATTCAAGACAAATATGATAGCTCTATAGATTCCTATAGTCATGTTATAGGTTAAAAAAAGAAATTAAAAAAAGTTATGCTTTCCTTATATTGCTGTAATACATGCACTCATCCCTGGTAAACAAAGGCATTTCGATGTCATCGTCAACTATACGGACAGGTGCACCTCTTACAAGCACAGCAGGCACGCTTTCCCCCGCCTCTCCCATTAACAACTGGGCAGCAGATACAAGATTATCAGCCATTGCTTTGCGTGTGATTATCATTTCCTTTCCAAAAAGGTCCAGTGTACCTCTGGCATCCTCAACCGGTACCATACCGGAGGTTCCAAGAGCAATGCCAACACAACCAAGTCTCAGGGGTTGAGTACGGCTGTCTCCAACAATAACTCCTATCTTGCATTTGCAGCGGTCCTTTATTTCCCTGCGTATCCTTCCTGCACTTTCCTGTGCATTCTCGGGGAGAAGAACCACATAACCTTCCGGTGCGTTGGAGCCATCTATTCCGGCATTAGGTGCCAGTGTTCCCTTTGTGATGGTAAGTGCAGCTCCCGGAACGCCACCGAATATCTCGTCGCATTCCTGAAGAATGAGTTCCATTTCCCGGGCGTCAAGCTGATACTCCTCTGCCAGTTTGTTCGCTTTCTCTCCGGGATTCACATCTGCAAGGCAAACAAGCCGCTTCTCGGATGTTGCAAGAGGTGATTCGGCAATGATAAGAACGTCATTATCCCGGAACTGCATACCCTGTTTTTCAAGGGAATTCATTATAATATCTGCAATGTTATCTCCCGGCCTTATTAGCGGGGTTTTGATGCCGAACATCTGCAAGGATGGGAAATCTGCCTGCATCATTCATCTCCTGACAGGTAATTTTTCATTATCTTTATAGCACAATAATCTCCGCACATGGAACAGGGTCCCTCCTCAGGACACATCTGTGCCGGCCTGTCAGGATCAATGGCAAGTTCTGCCTGCCCTTTCCAGTCAAAAATAGCCCTCTTTCTGGCAAGCATGAGATCGCTATCACTTAAACCGTATTTCATGGAGTCCCCAATGTGGGCTGCTATCTTAAAAGTGATAAGTCCTTCTTTTACCTGCTCAGGGTTTGGGAGTGAGAGGTGTTCTGCAGGAGTAATATAACAGAGATAATCAGCGCCTGCTCCGCTTGCCATGCTTGCACCTACGGCTCCTGCTATATGGTCATACCCGACAGCAATATCAGTTGGCAATGGACCGGCTACAAATAACGGGAAGTCAGCTTTTTCCTTGTACAATCTGACAGAATCCGGTATCTCAGATGCCTGGATGTGTCCACCCATTCCATTTATGATCACCTGCACGCCCATCTCATTTGCTCTTTTTGCAAGGGCGGCGTTCGTTTCTATCTCCATTAACTGGGCACTATCCTTCAGGTCGTGGATGCATCCACTTCTCATGGTATTGCCAAGAGAGAGTACAACATCATTTTCCCTGAGAATCTGCATTATCTCCTCAAAATGTTCTATGAATGGATTCTCACAATCATTTAGAAGCATGAAACTGCTGGTAAAGGACCCGCCTTTGGATACCATACCCATGACTCTCCCGGAGCCTTTGAGATTTTCCAGCATTCTCCTTTCAACACAATGGACAAGTACTGAACTGACTCCCTCTTCAACATGCTTCTTGAGGTATGAGAGGATGTCATCAAAGGTGACGTTATCCATTCCGCACTCAACAATTGTCTGGTAGATGGGAACGGTTGTGACAGGAAGCTCTGTGTTCTCAAACACCATTTTCCGGATGGCTGAGATGTCGCCTCCCATGGAAAGATCGGTAATGGTAGCTGCACCATATTTCTGCGCTATCTTCACCTTTTCCATTTCGGATTCTGGGTCAATCGCGGCTGACGATGTGCCAAGGTTCACATTGATCTTGGTGCTGGCACTCTTACCAATAGCAATAGGTGGACACCCTTTGCGTGTCATTATGACGAGGCTGCCGTTTGCAACTCTCTCCCTGACAAGTTCTTCTTCCATTCCCTCTGTTTTTGCAACAAAAAGCATCTCAGGTGTGAGAGTTCCATTTTTTGCATGGTCTATCTGCGTTTTTATCATTGGTTGTTCTTCCTGATGCCAGCCATTTTTAGTATGTTTGCTGTATTATCGTGTTTACCAATTGGCATTATGTGAATTCCACGGCAGAGTTTATTTAATTCACCTATGGCTTCTGCACATATGGACATCCCTTCTTCGACAGGTTTCTCAGCTTTTTCGATCCTGTCTATAATTCCAGCAGGCACATTGATTCCCGGGATATTCTGATTCATAAAACGTGCCATGTTTGCGGATTTGAGCGGTATGACTCCGGCAATTATCGGAACTTCGATATCACCGATTGATTCCATAAAAGCTTCAAATTGTCCTGTATCGTAAACAGCCTGGGTCTGAATGAAATCAAGCCCCATTTTTGTCTTTTTCCGCAGTTTCATCATCTGTGCTGTCTTCGAAGAATCAGTATTTGTAACAGCACCGACAACAAAATCCGGTGGATTATCGATCATGTTCCCTGCAAGATCATAACCTTCCTGCATCTTTTTAATGATTGCAAGAAGCTGCACGGAGTCCAGGTCATAGACCGGCTTTGTCCGTGGATGGTCACCCTTTGTAGTATGGTCCCCTGTCATCACACAGATGTTCCTGATGCCCATTGCGTATGCCCCGAGCAGGTCGGATTGCAGTGCAAGCCTGTTCCTGTCCCTGCATGTGAGCTGCATTATTACTTCATGACCTGCATCCACCAGTGCTTTGCTAACTGCAAGCGGACTCATGCGCATGACAGCCTTCTGGTTGTCGGTGACATTGAGCGCATCAGCCCAGTCCCTGAGAAGTTCAGCATCAGCAAGAGCTCCACTCAAGTCTGTTCCTTTCGGGGGACTGACCTCTGCTGTAATTAGAAAATCGGTTGATGTAAGTTTGTCTTTGAAGGTCGGGGACATCTTAGTGGTATATGCAGCTTTGATTTTTAAAATCATCGCAGTAGGCAATTTAGGTTTACATTTAGCAATGAGATCTATTTTCAGGAATCTGATTCAAGTTAAAAACAATTATTCAATTATCTCTTCTGCGTCCCATACCTTTTCCAGCAGTTCAAGCCTGCCAATTCTCTCCAGCTTCCTGTAAATAAGTTCCCAGACACAGTCCTTTTCAGGATCTACTTCGCATTTGCCATCGATGGAACCGCCGCATGGACCGTTAAGAAGTTGTTTGGGACATTGTCCTTTTGGACAGATTCCGCCAAAATAATAGATGTTGCAATCACCACACATGGCACAGAGTTCAGGAACCACTTCTCCCTGTGACTGTCCTCCCAGGGACTGCGTGTTGTTCGAGGGGTAGACCGGTGTGTCTGCAAGCCCGGATATGATGGATACTCCGCTGCCACACGCCATGACAAGGATGGTTTTTGCATTCTTTATGAGTGGGTTCTTTTCAATAAGTGAATCAAAGGATGCCACACTACAGGCGGCGCTGGGGATAACCCATCCGACAACATGCTTTCCCGCTTCTTCCAGATGCTGGGACATTTCGATAACTTCCGGCTCGCCGCCAAGATGCTGTTTTGCAGCACATGCATTGCAGCCTATGACGAAAATGTCATCTTCATCTTTTAATAATTCCAGTATCTCTTCAAATGGTTTTGCAGACGAGATTATCATAGTTCCCTCAAATATCCCTCAGGTAACGGTGTTCCACATCCATTTCATTCTCAAGGGCCTCTGCTATCATCTCCGCAATGAGGGGAAGCTGGCGCGCCTGGAATGAGAGCTTGTGGACAAGTTTCTCGAATTGCAGGAGTGTACCTATTATGATCACATCTGTCTTTTCAGTCTCATGGGATACAGCATCACGCTCAAGGGCTGCATCTCCACCCCTTGCCAGTATCTCCTGCTTGATTATCAGTGCTTCAGTGGTTGTGATATTGTTCACACGTATCACTTTGCTGACGGTCTTGTTCTTCATGACCTTAGCACCTGTGCCAGTGACACCCATGCTTTTCATGAGGTATTCAGCATCATCAGGATGAACAATGTCTATTATGGATACTTCAAAGTCCCCTGATCTCACAGTCTGTTCTTTTTTCCTCATGGCCCTTGCAACTTCAACAACGTCCTTTGTCTCAGGGATGTCATGTGTCCTTATGATATGTGCACCTTTGTGAACAACGATTGCCGTTGCTGCAAGGCTGCCGTATAACCTTTCACTTGCCGGTTTGTGAAGTACGGCATCGATACACGACTTTCTTGAAACAGCCGCAAGCAGCGGTTTCTGGAATACTTTGAGACTCTCGAACTGGTCTATGGTCTCAAAATCAAATATCGAATCCTTTTCAGGTATCCATTTTCCTATAGCAGGGTCCAGTATGAGTTTATCCGTGTCCATTCCCTTTGAATCAGCTTTGGAAATTATGTCTGCAAGGCAGTCCATGATGGCATCCATCCCAATTGGGTCCCCGGGAATTTCCTCTGATGCCATAACTACAGCAGGACAATCATATTCTGCCACGACATCTATCATGCGTGGGTCGGTGGTGAATCCTGAAACATCATTGACGATATCCGCACCGTGTTTAAGTGATTCTTCTGCAACACTGGCATATACCGTATCCACGGAAATGAGAGCATCTACATTGCCCTTCAGGATATCCAGGGCAGGGATCATGCGGTTCAATTCCTCTTCCTCTCCAATCACAGGATTTGCAAGATGCCATGTTGACCGTGCACCTATGTCCAGTATGGTTGCACCGCTGTCAACCATTTTCTGTGCTACATCAAGAAGAGAATCAGTACTCACAACAGAACCCTTGTAGAAGGATTCCTTGCTCAGGTTGATGACCCCCATCAATCTTACGGGGTGCTCATCGCCAACCTTCAAGCCGCATATGTCAACATCAACAACCATTATTCAACCTGGTAGTATTAATTCAGGGTTAGATACGTTAAACAAAATAGTATTCAGTTAATAAAATATAAACGTGCTTATCAGGCATTCTTTGCTGCCGTAAGCACGTGTTCCATGAGGATAGCGATGGTCATTGGTCCAACGCCCCCGGGAACAGGGGTTATGAGTGAAGCCTTCTTCACCACATTATCGAAATCAACATCACCGTAAACCTTGCCATTCTCTTCGGTAATGCCCACATCAAAAATGACTGCACCTTCCTTTACCATGTCTGCTTTGATGAGATGTTTGACGCCTGTTCCCACAACAAGGATATCAGCATCAAGGGTGAACTTCTTCAGGTCATCTGTGAAAACATGACACACAGACACAGTTGCATTCCTGTTCATAAGCATTGCTGCCATGGGTTTTCCCACAACGTTGCTGTGGCCGACGATAACTGCATGTTTGCCCTGTATTGGGACATTGTACTCTTCCAGTGCTCTTATAACACCTTTTGGAGTGCAGGGTACAAGACCCTCCTGGCCAATCAGGAGTTTGCCCATGTTATATGCGTGGAACCCATCGGCATCCTTTGCAGGATCGATGGCAAGCATTGCAGATTTATCATCAAGGTGTCCCGGAAGAGGTAACTGAAGGAGGATTCCGTGTATGTCCTCCCGTGAGTTCAATTCCCGGATACGCTCCATGAGTTCTTCCTGTGTGGTGGACTCGGGCATATTGTGGTCTTCCGCATGTATACCGACCCTTTCACATGCCTTGTGTTTAAGGCGCACATACATCCTGGATGCAGGGTCCTCGCCCACAAGTATTGTTGCAAGTCCGGGAGTGATCCCCTTCTCTGCCTTAAGTTGTTCGACTCCCTGCTTTACCTGTTCTTCCACTTTCTTTGACAGGCCTCTCCCATCTATTTTCCTGGAATCGTAGTTCTCTTCTGTCATGATGCAAACACCTGTGATATTGTTCCTATACAGGATTGCGTTTTAATTGTTCATTACTTGTATATCGGGAATCCGCTGCAAAGCTGTTCAACATCAGAGTTGATGCCGTGAAGCACCGTATCATCATTGAGGTTGTTGATAACTTCCATGATCAATCCGGCAATCTCCTTCATCTGGTCTTCCTTCATTCCTCTTGTTGTTGCAGCAGGAGTACCGATCCTGACTCCGCTTGTGATGAAAGGACTTCTTGTCTCGAATGGGATGGTGTTCTTATTGAGCACGATACCTGCCTTGCTCATTGCAGCTTCTGCTTCCTTTCCTGTGATGTCGAACTTGTTCAGGTTCAAGAGCATTACATGGTTGTCAGTTCCACCTGAAACAATATCAAAACCATTCTTCTGCAGCTCTGTTGCCAGGACACCTGCATTCTTTACGGTCTGGTACTGGTCTGCCTTGAAACTCTCTCCAAGGGCTTCCTTGAACGCAACAGCCTTTGCTGCGATGATGTGCATGAGCGGACCGCCCTGGATTCCGGGGAACACAGCCTTGTTCAGTTCTTTTGCATATTCTTCCTTGCACATGACCATTCCACCCCTTGGACCTCTGAGGGTCTTATGGGTAGTTGTTGTTACAAAGTCTGCATAAGGTACAGGGCTTGGATGTGCGCCGGCAGCAACGAGTCCTGCAATGTGTGCGATATCTGCAAGCAGGTATGCTCCAACTTCATCGGCTATATCTTTGAATGCCTTGAAATCAAGTGTCTTTGAGTATGCTGAAGCACCACAAACTATCATCTGTGGTTTGCTCTCTTTTGCCATTTCCATAAGTGCATCGTAATCAAGGGCTTCCGTTTCCTTGTCAACGCCATATGGGATTATATTGTAAAGCTGTCCTGCAAAGTTCACCGGGCTTCCATGTGAAAGGTGACCGCCGTGTGTAAGGTCCATTGACATAATGGTGTCCCCTGGCTTGAGGACTGAAAAATAACATGCCATGTTCGAGCCGGAACCGGAGTGTGGCTGGACGTTAACATGTTCTGCACCGAAGATCTCCTTTGCTCTTTCAATGGCAAGGTCTTCTGCAATATCAACGAATTCGCAGCCGCCGTAGTAGCGTTTTCCTGAATATCCTTCTGCGTATTTGTTTGTCATTACAGAGCCCTGTGCTTCCATTACAGCGCGGCTTGCATAGTTCTCCGATGCGATCAGGTTCAACTTGTAATCCTGGCGGTTTGCTTCCAGCCTGAGGGCCTCTGCAATATCCGGGTCAATTTCTGAGATGTAAGACATTGTTACCAACCGTTATATTTGAAGTAATATGTTTGTGAGAAACTTCCTGGTTTTACCAGTAATATATGAGTGTAATTTATGTGTGTACTACAATTCGACCTTCCACTTTAAGTTTACCCTCAACGAATAGTTTGACTGATTCGGAGAAGATCTTGTGCTCCTGCTCAAGTATTCTTGCTGCGAGGTCATCAGCGGTATCCGTGTCAAACACAGGTACGCATTTCTGGATGATTATGGGACCTGTATCCATTCCTTCGTCAACGAAATGCACTGTGCATCCGCTAACCTTTACACCGTAGTCAAAAGCCTGCTGCTGTGCGTGTAATCCTTTGAAGGACGGAAGCAGTGCAGGGTGGATGTTTATTATCCTGTTTCGGTACGCTCCAATGAGGTCTTTTCCCACCAGGCGCATGTATCCTGCAAGAAGTATCAGGTCAACATCGTTGTCTTCCAGGACTTTCAATACCTCCCTCTCATACTCATGTTTATTAGGGAAATCGGAAGGGTCTATGAACACATCGGTTATTCCATGTTTTTGGGCACGCTCAAGTGCATAGGCATCCTCCACATCGCTGATGACGACAGATATCGTTGCGCTTTTGATGTAGCCATTCTCGATATTATCGATAATTGACTGAAGATTTGATCCTCTTCCTGAAACAAGTACTGCGATGTTGGTGGTCATTGTTAGTTCTAAAAGGGATTTCTGTATATTAGAGTTTTGGGATTATCCGGACTGCTGAATATTTAAAAAAAGTTGTCAGAAACTAAGTATCTGAAAGTAAAACATCATATATTGATGTTATGCTTTTTAGTCCTCTCATCGATAAGCTCTGCAAGCTCCTCCGTACCTGCAAGTTTGTCCAGTTCACTTTTCTGGATAAGGATAGTGTTCTCAACAGTTTCTGATTTGATCTGCCCGTCTATGATAAAAACCGATTTTGTCCTTGTTACGCATGATATGCTGCTCATCAGGTCTGCACGTTTTATCATTGCGCTGCTATATGTGCTGACACCTGTCAGCAGTGTGTCGGATGTATCTTTCGATATGGCTTTAAAGGGTGCCTGGCTCGTTGACATGACCTGATAACCAAGAGCATAGAGCATACTCAGGATACCATCATCCGGTTGAGGCTCGGGTACTTTTTCCTTTTTGACATCAACATTTGCCTTCTTCTCAAAACAACGCAGGATGTCGATGGACTTTGCAAGGGCAACATCAAGCAGTTCTTCAAGATGTAGTACTACGTCTATGGATGCATCCATTCCACCCTCTTCATACTTGCTGATGGTCCTTCTGGATACTCCAAGTTCGGTAGCAAGGGCACCCAATGACATGTCAGTTCTCTGACGGGCTTCCTTGAGGACATCGCCGTCGATTGAAACATAAAGTCCGCCAGGTGCCGCTGATACAAGAGGGGGTACTTCCTCTACAAAATAATCATAAAGGGTTTGCACACTGACAGCCGGGATCTCATAGCGCATATACACTACGCTATCCTCGAGCATCTGATCCCTTGTTTTCGCACCTACGAGTACTGCAGTTCCTCCCAGGCAGCGCGCGAGACTTTTCATTTCTCTCGCAGTTTCCTCATTTAATCCGTCAATATTGTACAATACTTTACAAAAAATGAGAGTTTCGTCTTTCCTGGCTGCAAGATCAAAACTTCGTGGTCTTATGTTGCATCTTTTTGATACAATGAAGCCTGCTTGCTGTAATACATCAATGATCTGATGTATCAGGATTTCTTTCGTCATGACGGAATAGGCTTTGTTTGCACATCTATATATGTGTATCGCAAAACCTTCAGTTATATCTCTTAATTATTCTCATTATATATTCTTATAATAAATCTGGCTAGAAAATTATTTATTTCATGTGTTGAAATATTGATGTATATACAACAAACTACAACAAATGATTGCTTTTTAAAAACGGTTCAAAGTTTCATGCCAGTAATGCAAATATGAAGGTTGAGATTAGGAAATGGAAATGAATCAGTTTTGGAGGAATCTTTAATGCCTGTGTCCAATAGATTGGAACTTTCTCATCCGGGAATTGAAAATAAGATATCCTCCAAAATGATGGACATATTGCCAATGATGATCCTCTTTCTGGATACAAAAGGCAACGTTTCATTTGTTAACAAAAGAATCCTTGAGTTGACAGGGTATGAAGAAAAGGATATTTCAGGTAAACAGTGGTTTGACGTATTAGTCCCTGATCATTTTAAATCAGAATCCCGTTCCGTCTGGGACAAATTCATTTCAGATAAAATAGATTCTATTGAGAATCTTGAAATCCCTCTCCTGAAAAGAGATGGGACTAATATTTTTGTAAGGTGGAATGCCGTTTCACTTGCAGATGATGGTATTTTCAAAGGAATTATAATCTCAGGTGAAGATATCACCCAACAGAAGCTATCTCAGTGGGAGCTTGAGGAAAGTGAGCTGCTTTTCCGGAACGTGGTAGAGTTCTCTCCTTCATCTATTGCTTTATTGGATTCCAGTTATAGTCCTATATATTTTAATCGAAAGTTCACGGAAACTTTTGGTTATACCCTTAAAGATGTGCTGGAAATGGGTAAATGGTGGGAGTTTGCAGATACTGATCCGAACCGCAGAAAAAACATATTTGATTCATGGTGCTCAAACCAATCATCATCACTGGATGAAAAAAGCAATGTCTACAAAAAAGAATGCAAAATCTCCTGCAAAGATGGTTCTGTAAAAGATATGAAGTTAAATTTTGCAAAAATAACAGATAATAAAATAATCCTTCTTTTTAGTAACATAACTGAAATGAAGGCTGCACAAAAAGCCTTCTTCCTCGATGAACTAAGGTTAGAGGCCCTTGTTGAGCTTAACCAGTTTACAGGCTCAACGACAAATGATATCCTGAATTTCTCTCTTGAGAAAGCCGTTGAACTTACGGAAAGCAAGGTAGGTTATATTGCTTTTATAGATGAGGATAACGCCACTAAGAGTGTGTATAGCTGGTCAGAGAAGGCAATGGAACTTTGTGGTGTTCAAAATATAACGACCGAATTCAATGTTGGCGAAATGGGACTTTGGGGGGAATCCATAAGACAGCGCAGACCTGTGATAACAAACGATTACAGGCGTGAGCATTCGTTTAAAAAAGGACTTCCTGAAGGCCATGTGGATATTCGCAATCACCTTGGCATTCCCATATTCTATAATGATAAGATTGTTATGATCGCAGGCGTTGGCAATAAAGACAGTGATTATAACAGCTCTGATATAAGGCAGATAACACTTCTTATGCAGGGGACATGGGAGCTCATACAGAGGAAACAAAGTGAGGAACAAATTAAAGCATATGCAGAAGAACTGGCCAGGAACAACAAGGAACTTGAATCGCTGGACCGTATGAAAGATGAATTCATGGCAAACATAACCCACGAACTAAAGACTCCCCTTGTACCTATCAAAGGATACAGTGAACTTCTTTTTGAAGGACATTTTGGAGCTCTGGATGAGGAGCAGATAAAAAGCGTGGGAGTGATTTTGCAGAATGCTAAAAGATTGCATAAGTTAATAGATTCTCTTCTGTATATGCAGAACATTCATTCAGGAAACATACAGTATCATCTTGATTCTATAAATATTGTCAATGTACTCGATAAAGTAATTGATGATCTGTTGTCGATGCGAAGCAAAAAAGGTCCGGTAGTGAATAAAGAATACAATTTATCCCTCCCATTTGTTTGTGGCAATGTAACCTATCTGGAACAGGTATTCTTGCATATACTTGAAAATGCATTGAAGTTCACTTCTCCTGAAGGTTCGATAACTGTCATCGTGTTACATGAGGGGAATGAGATCCATGTTGTTGTAAAGGATACTGGCATAGGCATACCTAAAGACGAAATACAACATATTTTCAAAAGATTTTACCAGATGGATGGCTCCCTTACACGTCGCTATGGCGGCAATGGCCTTGGATTATATCTTTGTAAAAGCATCGTGGAAGCACACGGTGGTTCTATATGGGCGACAAGTGAAGAAGGTAAAGGGACTGAAATACATGTGCTTCTTCCAATAATTGAAGAAGAGAACATATGATATTCAGAGAATCATTTAACACTAATCAGTCATATTTGCAATTGGTCCAATGAGCAGTGAATATACTAAAATGATCGTCGGTATTGATGATACCGATTCCAGGGATGGTATGTGTACCACCTACCTCTGTGCTCTTTTAAGGGATGAGCTGTCATCTTATGCAAAGACCGTATCTGATCCTATACTTGTCCGCCTTAATCCTACTATTCCATACAAGACCCGTGGGAATGCATCGGTAGCATTGTTTCTGGAATGCAACGAACCTTATAAAGTAATGGATCATGTTGTCCAACGAGTTTCTTCCATGGCCTGCATGGAAAATGAGAACACCAATCCCGGAATTGTTTTCATCACAGGTGACCAGTTTGAAAAGGTCAGAAAAACACTGGGTGATTTTTTCAGGCATGCTGTCAAAGAAGTCATTACAATAGATGAAGCAAATGAACTGGCTTCAGGACTTGGACTGAACTTTAAAACATTCAAGAATGGTCGCGGACTTATCGGTGCTCTTTCTGCCTGCGGTGCAATGCTAAATCTGGATTGGGACCATACTTATGAGTATATTGCATACAGGGAGCTGGATGTATGTGGTACCACGCGTTTTGTCGATGAAGATTCTCTCTTTGAAGCTGACAGGCAAACCTATCCGGATACATGGGACACCGTAGACCTGAAAAATGAAATGGTGGTTTGTGTTCCTCATGCCGGTGATCCTGTCCTTTACGGGATAAGGGGGAAGGATGCATCTTCTGTTGAAAAGGCTATATCTTTTATCCGCTCAGAACCGGTGGAACGTGTGTGTATCTACAGAACAAACCAGGGTACTGACATGCATCTGATCCCTGCATCAAGCATCGGTGACATTCAGGAAATGCATTCGTATATTCTGGAAGGGCTGGTCTGCTGCGAACCAAAGACCATCAGGGGGGGGCATACCATATTCTCTCTGAAGGATGCTGTAGGGGATACAATTGACTGTGCTGCCTTTGAGCCGACAAAGAACTTCAGGGAACTTATCCGCAAACTGATTCCCGGTGACAGGATCGTTGTCTATGGCAGTGTTACTGAAAGGACAGTGAACATTGAAAAAATAAAAATAATTGATCTTTCTCCAAAGTATGAAGTCAGAAATCCTTTATGTCCTTACTGTGGTAAGAGGATGAAATCCGCTGGTTTAGATCAGGGTTACAGATGCAGGAAGTGTGGCACCAGTTCTATGGTTACAGAAAGATCAGAAATAAAAAGAGAAATTGAGGTTGGATTCTATGAGGTTCCGCCCTGTGCAAGACGGCATCTCGCAAAGCAGCTTCTGAGATTTGAAAAAGATGATCTGCCAGTTTTTCCCGGCAGATGATCCTTATTAATACTTTATCTGAGGGAACTTAGTTCTGCTATGGCAGGAGCCTTTTGTTTGTGCAGGTTTGCATTTATGCGTTTTACCACCGAATCTCTCTGGATGCTTGTAAGCCCAAGAGTATTCTGTGCAACCTGCGGACTTTCCCCTTCCAGTAAAAGGGCAAGGAACCTGTCAACCAGTTCATATGTGATTCCCAGTTCTTCCTCGTCGGTCTGGTCTGCCCACAACCTTGCTGAAGGAGCTTTTGTGATAATTTCTTCCGGTATTCCCAGAAGTGCTGACATCTCTTTAACCTCTGTTTTGTAGAGGTCGCCGATTGGTTCAAGGTCAACTCCGCCGTCCCCGTATTTTGTGAAATATCCCAGGAGTATCTCAGTTTTGTTGCCGGTTCCCATTACCATCCTTGACATCATGTTTGCGTAATAGTAAAGTGTGGACATGCGTATTCTGGCTTTGAGGTTTCCATTGGCATGTGAATTGGAGGTGGAACTCTGCGGAATTGAGTTGAGGTATGCAGAAAGGATCTCTGATATATCGACTGTCTTGAATTCGATTCCCAGCCTGTCTGCCACTTCGGTGGCATCAAGCACATCTTCTGCAGGTGTCAGGTTAAGCTCCGGCATGTGTATGCCAAGGACGTTCTCTTTACCAAGGGCTTCAACTGTCAGGTAAGCTGTCAGTGCGGAATCGATACCTCCGCTGATTCCTATTACTGCGCCTTTTACACCTGCTTCCTTTGTTTTTTCCCTGATGAATTCAACGATGCTATCTTTAGCTTTTGAGATGTCCATTTTATCAAGCCTGCCTGGTCTTAAATTAGGAATATTCTCAATTATACTTATCTGTTGGCCTTTGGTGGAAACAGTTTGATGCCTTCTTCGGTTATGTCATAGTTAATAATGTCCAGTGAGATCTTCGTCCCTCTCATCTTGGGTATGTACATGAAGCGTTCCATTTTACCGGTATACGGATTTTCCTTTGTCATGAGCCTGATAGTTCCATAGGTGGAGTACTCAGCTATCCGGTGTGTGAGTTCATGCGCAGTTACATCCATTACTATGAGTGATGTCCTTTTTTGGTTCGACAGTACATATGCCAGGGTATCAAGTTTGTCCCTGAATTGTTTCAGCTCTATTCCAATTGAAAATGTGCCGAGGTTATCAAGGATAATGACATCGACATCATCCTGAATGATATGCGCAAGGTTGTTCAGGTCATCTATGTGCATGCAGACATTGGTATATCCTTCTGCTAAATTGTTTGCTCTCAATTCAAGGAAGTGTATCATGGTAAGCTGATTAGTCTCCACGAAAGGTTCAAGGTCAAATCCAAGTGCTTTACCATGAATGATTATCTTTTCCGGAACCTCTTCAGTTGCTATCATTACGCATTTTTTTCCTTCCTGACATGCGTTGTAAAGAAACTGAATACCAAAAATAGTTTTACCGGTTCCCGGTTCACCTGTTATGAGAACGCACTCTCCTTCAGGAAAACCACCCTGTAATCTTTTGTCTAAGTCAATATTTCCACTGGATAATCTTGTCATGAATGATCATTTCCTTTCACACGTATTTATTTTATAAATATATATGTATATTTATTGTGGCTATAAGGGGGTTCATTTTGAAACTGACAAAGAATTAATCTATGTTCAGAAAGTATCAGCTATTACATGGAATATTACATTGCAGATTCTGCGGTCTTTATAATGGGGACCGGAATCGAGCCCCACAGGATGATAACTATCCCTTCGGTTGTGAATGAACTCAAAAGCAATGAGGCATCCATGCGGTTTGAGCTTGCCCGTGAAAACGGGGCACGTGTGGAAATGCCGGAGGACAGTTCCCGAAAAGCTGTCATGGACATCGCAAAACAGACAAGGGATTGTGAGGAATTATCGGCAACTGATATTGATATCCTTGCCAAGGCACTTGAATATAAAGATACTTCCGTCCTTCTGTCGGATGATTATGCAGTTCAGAACGTTGCCAGGGTCCTGGGTATAGAAGTGAAGCCAGTGGCCCAGAAAAAGATAAAGGATGTACTGGTATGGCAAAAAGAATGCGTGGGCTGTCGCAGACGTTTTGATAGCGGTGATGTATGTCCGGTTTGTGGTTCTTCACTTAAGAAAAGGCGTAAAAGAAAAATATAACATCTCTGTTGTATTATACAGGTTAAAGATGAACATGCGGGATTCATATGAAGAATATTGATAAATTGATCCAAAAAGCCCTTGAATTGCAGGCAAATGGCCTTGTTACAAGGCAAATTGCAGATGAACTGAACGTTTCCCGGGAAACTGTCACGTGGCTCCTGACTCGTGCAAAGAAGGAAGAGGTATCTCCTGCACCTAAGGATATATCAGTAAACTGGAGCAGCATCGGAAAGAGTGCTTACAGGATGAGCCATATAGGGATTGCCATGTGCGACATGGTGCTTGACACCGTTGAAGAAACGGGTAATGATATCGATATGGTGGTTGGTATCGGTCTTAGCGGGGTTCCCCTTGCAACTCTTATGGCAGAAGAACTCAATACTGAGATATCAGTGTACCATGCTTACAATGAGCAAAGTGATGAATCCAAGTCGAAGGGCTCATTCAGCAGGAACTTTGCCGGTATAAAGGGAAAGAAATGTGTCATAGTAGATGACGTCATAACCACCGGTACCACTATGAACGATGTTGTTACCCATCTCAGAGGCTCAGGTGCAAAACCAGTGGCAATTGCAGTCCTTGTTGACAAGACCGGTTCTGAGTCACTTTCCGAGGTTCCTGTACATGCACTTGTACGCATTGTACGTGTGGACTGAATCTAGGACAAAAGTTAAGATAATAGATATTAAAGTAGGAGTTATTCAACTCCTACGGAACCTATTTTTTCTACAAGTTTAGAGAGCACTTCTGTGCGCATACCTTCTACGAACTTTATACTTCCTACTACAAGGTGTCCGCCGCCGTTCACTCCACCGCCTTTTACTTCTTCATACAGTTCCCTTACCATTTGTGGTATGTTCATCAGTACTCCCTTTGAGCGGATAACAGCAAAGTCAGGGCCGTATCCTATAGTTACGACAGGTTTGCCTTCGTATCTCTTACACAGTTTGTCGTGTACTTCTCCTGATGTTTTTCCTGGTGGTGGGAATGTGAACTTGTGAGCATGGTTTTCAACATCGAGCACATTCAGGATAGCTCCGTTTGGAAGGTCCTGGGCTTTCACATGGGACATACAGACATCTATCTGTTCGGCTATCATCTCGTTTGCCTGTTCGCAAAGCACGTTGACAAGGTTCTTGTGTATCACGTGGTCACCAAAGTCCAGGATATCGTCAACGATGCCTTTTCCGTTATTGAACTTAAGCCAGTACGCCGCAAAGTCAAGGGCAAGTGCCATATCTTTGAGGTCCTGCACGGTATACTTGTCAGATACCAGTTCTATGTATCTCTTTGCCTCTTCCGCTTCTGAGCGATCACCAAGAGCAGCTACTGCAGGGAGGTGTTTGATATCATTTTCCACGTTGACATTTATCATGCGCGCTACCTCGGTACAGAGCATACCTGCTGTCATACCGAAATCTCCTCCTACGTGTGCCGGGTTTACATGGGTTAGCAGGTATTGATCTACCTCATCGTCGGGCTGGTGGTGGTCCATAACTATCATCTGGATGCCGTATACCTTTGCCTGTCTCATTGCAGCCACATTCTCTATGGAGGATCCATTGTCCACACTTATGACAAGGGGCATCTTTTGTCCATGTCTTACCACATCTTCAAGGGCAAAGCCGATATCACGGACGACATCCGTCATCTCGTAGAACGGTGCCTTTGAAGGTGCACGTTTGTAGAAGTAATATTCTCCGTCCTGTCCGTTCACTTCTCTTATGAGTGGGATGATGGCCTTCTCAATGGCCAGAGCCGCGGTCATTCCGTCAGCATCGGCATGGTGGCGCAACAGGATAGGGGTGGATTTGATAATTGCCTTCCTTATTTCCTTTGCAGCTTTCTTCATGATCGGCCTGAGTTTCTCAAGGACCTCACTTTCAACCATGTATTCTATCTCATAGGGTTCTGCCCTGCTGTCAATGGCAGCTTCTATGCGCTGGAGTATCTCAGCTTCTTTTGGTCCTGTGAGTCTTTTAAGGCTCTGGATCTCAAGCTGGAAACTGTCTCCGCGGGATGTGATGTCACCTGTAGCTGCAACGATCATATCTGAGTCTATTTGTGGATATGCCCTTTCACCGGCACTCTCAAAGGCGGCACAGGATATTTGTCCGGTTTCATCAGCAATAGTGAATATGGTTGGTCCGGCAGTTTGCTTGACCTGGATTACTTCGCCCTGTATCTTTATCTTCTTGCCAACCATCTGGGGAATTTCGTTTGCCAGTTTTACAGGAAGGTCCTTCTCAAGTTCCACGGTCTGGTATTCTTTCAGCTTCCGTGGTACAAGATCCATCTTTCCTCTTGGCTTTATCTCCTTGACACTTACAATTACAGCTTCTCCAACTTCCAGTGGTTCTTTCATATTGCTGGTGTGTATGAGCCCTCTGAGGTTTGAATTGATGTCAACGAAAACCCCGAATTCTGCGATGTTCCTGACAACTGAGTGATACATTTTACCAACTTCAAGTTCATCCAGGGTGCAGGAGTTGTCAAGTTTATACACGACCTGCTTCTTTGCACATGAGCTGCAGACCTCATCTCCTTCGTAGAGACCGTCCATAGATGTTCCACATATTTTACATTTGTAAAAAGTACCTTTTCCAGAACACTCAGCACATGTTTCTCTGTTCTCTATCTCTCCGCTTCCTCCGCAGTTATTACAGGAAGAGCCATTCTTCAAAAAACTGGCCATATCCTTTTCTGAAAGCTTCATAAAGTCTACAGACTTTGATTTCCCAGTCCCTTTGCATTCCGGACATTTATCAGTGCCAGTGACACGATAGCCTTTTCCGTTGCAATCTATACATTTTTCGCTCATTGTATCTAGTGTTAGATAGTATATGTTGGATTTATGTGTTTGCTTGTGATTAAGAGTTAAAGTTGACCAATAATTATATATTATATTTGTATATTTGCCGCATGTTATCGATTTTAAAATTTAGTTTGAAATTATTAACGTCAAAATCAATCACATTAATAAACGATAAACGAGTTCTACTATTTGTTGGGCCTGAGGTGTTATTTCGATAATAACAAAATGCTTTCGTGTACATCCCCTCAAACAAGAATTCAGGCCCACATCCTCTATAATATCTAATTTAATGGTTTTTCTGATTCTCTTCCTGTAATATATTCCGTATTCTTTCTGGTAGCCACCGATATATTATTAAGAAGTAGGTTCTCTATATATACTGTACTTAATATTCTTCAGGAGAGTGGTTATATGCCTTTGATAGATTTTATTTTTCCTTTAGCTATTGTTGCAGTTCTTATACTGTCCAAAGCTATCAAGATCGTAAATGAATATGAACGTGTAGTTATCTTCCGTCTTGGAAGACTAAGTGGGATCAAAGGTCCGGGTCTGTTCCTGATTATCCCTATAATCGATACAGTTGTGAAGATAGACCTGCGTGTGGTTACCATCGATGTTCCCAAACAGGCTGTCATAACCAGAGATAACGTAACAGTGGCCGTTGATGCTGTGGTCTATTATCAGGTTATCGACCCTTCAAAAGCTGTCAATGAGGTTGAGAACTTCAAGTATGCAACAGCCATGCTTTCACAGACAACACTGCGTGATGTTATCGGTCAGATAGACCTTGATGATGTACTTTCAAAAAGGGATGATATCAACAGGAGTATCCAGGAGTTGCTTGACGCTTCCACAGACCCGTGGGGTATCAAGGTTACGAGTGTTACTCTAAGGGATGTCAGTATCGATGATACTATGCTGCGTGCAATTGCAAAGCAGGCAGAAGCAGAGCGTGAGAAGCGATCACGTATCATACTTGCAGATGGTGAATTCATTGCCGCTACAAAGATGAAAGATGCTGCACGCCTTTACGAGGAAGTGCCGGTTGCAATCAAACTCAGGGAACTGCAGACATATGCCGAAATAGCAAGGGAAAAGAATATGATAGTCGTGGCCAACTCAACCAACGTTGGAGAGGTAGCGGCACTTTCCAAGGCCTTTGCTAAGAAGGAATGAACGGAGGAAACATGAGACACAAGTGCCGGTCATACCTGAGCACTTTTCTTTTTTTTACATTGCTCCTGTCACAGTTCACCGGCCTTGCATGTGCTGCCGAACAGCAGAAAGTACTGGTGCTTGATATTTCAGACTCCATCACCCCTGTTTCCGATGACATTGTAGCTGATGCCATTGCATTTGCAGAAAATGATGATTACGAAGCTCTGGTGATAACACTCAACACTCCCGGTGGTGGACTGGATGAAACCCTTGATATCATTGAACAGATAGCTGCAACCGATGTCCCGGTGATAGGATTTGTTTATCCGGAAGGGACAAAAGCGTGGTCTGCAGGTACTCTTATTTTAATAAGTACGGACATAGCCGCAATGGCACCCTATACTATCATAGGTTCTGCACAGCCTGTAACAGTGACCGCCAGCGGAACTGAACCTGTTGAGGAAGCGAAGATTATCAATGCTCTTGTAAAAAGAGCTACTGAAAACGCGAAAAAACATGACCGCAACCAGACAGCAGCAGAGGAGTTCATCACTAAGAACCTGAACCTTGATGCTGATACTGCACTTGAGTATGATGTTGTTGAGTATGTTTCTCCTTCCATAGCTGATCTGATGGCACAGGTTGACGGGCAGGAAGTGAAAGGAAAAGTACTCAATACCGACGGTGCGGATATCACCTATTATGAACCTTCTCTGCGTCTTGCGTTCATGAACATCATATCCAATCCGATAGTTTCCTCGTTGCTCCTGCTTCTTGGAGTCTATGCGATAATACTGGGAATCTCAAATCCAGGCTTTGGTGCGGAACTTTTCGGAATAGTTGCCATTGCTCTTGGTCTGATAGGTACCGGTTTTGATGTGAACATCGGTGCCCTGTTCCTCATAATTGTTGGTGTGATACTGCTAGTGCTGGAATTCCAGGCTCCCGGTTTCGGGGTTTTCGGAATAGCGGGTTTTGTATGCATAATTGCCGGCAGTGTGCTGCTGGCTCCTACGGATTTCCCTCGCAACTATACACCTGCGGAATTCCAGAGGACACTGATAATATCGGTCTCGGCACCTACTGTTATCCTCGGCATTTTCCTTGTTTTTATCATTTACAAGGTGTTCGAGGTAAGAAGGAAAAGACCCCTGTTCGGTGAACTTATTGGTGACAGTGCACAGGCTCTTGATACCATCGGTAATGGTCAGGAAGGATACATTCTGCACCATGGGCAACACTGGAAAGCACGCTCATCGGATATGATCGAGAAGGGAGATAAGGTAAAGATCCTTGAAAAAGATGGTGTGGTGCTTGTGGTTGAGAAATTAACAGATGAGGATGAATTGAGTGAATCAGATAAGTAAGAAAGGAAAAACCTTTCTACTTATTTTTTACCATTTCTATTACACGGCGTTTCTTTTCTATTGCATTGAGCGCTGCCCTGTCAATAGCTTTTTTCATTTCATCGTAGTCACGCGGGTTCTCGTCACCGATCATTTTCTTGATGGGTGTGTATGCTGATTCCCTGAAGCGCGGTGTGAAATCCCTTACCTGTCCGTCAATTGTTATTTCCGCTCCGGTGCCTTCAATTACTTTTCCGATAACTGCGATATCCACATCTGCACTTCGGATGGTCTTCATAATGTCTTCGGCATATTCTCCGGGTGCAATGACGAGTAAAGCATCAAGGGACACTCCAAGATAATCTATTTCAAGGGATTCAAGCATGTCGAGGACAACCGGATTGACGAGCTTCCTCATCTCCTTCTCCTCAAAGACGAGTTTCACGCCGGCAGTTCTGGATATTTCCTTTGCATCCCCTCGAATACCGCCGTTTGTAACATCTGTCATCGCATGGATGTGTTTAACAAGGCCGGAATCCAGCAGTTTTTCGCATGCTTCCAGGAACTTGATGTTGATGGTCTCATCCACAACATCATGCATCTCATAATAGAGTGCTGTTGTTGATATGGTTCCGCCACCTGCACCTTCTGTCATGAGTATGACATCCCCTACCTTTGTCTGTTCACGGGATGTCAGGTCTGATGAAACTCCTACGGCTCCGACTCCTCCTGTCATGCGCTCGCCTATTACCATGTCACCGCCTATTCTCAGGGTGCTACCTGTTATGAGCGGGATTCCTGAGAGTTCCGCAACAGCGGTTATGCCTGCTATGTGGTCAAAGACCTTGCCAACATCACCGTCATCTGCTACATGGATATCTGAGAGCATTGCAACAGGTCTTGCGCCCATTACGTATACATCACGCAGTGCTGCCCTTGCAACGTGGAAGCCTGCAAGGAACGAGTAATCACTGAGTCTGGAGTGCATGCCGTCAACGGTGAGGATGACATATTCCCCTCCCTCTGTTTTTACCACACCGGAATCATCAAGGTGGGTGGTATCAACTACTGCACTGGTCTTTCCGATGACCTCGGCTATCTTCTCATGGGTGTAAAAGTCTCCAAGTCCCCTTGAGCCGACACCAAACTCTCCCATTGTTACGCCGGAAACAGTGGGTTCAAGTACATCTCCTTTAAGGTTCAGGGTGGCCTTTGCCTCGGTGATGGTTGCCTGTGCAAGCTTACGTGCATGTTCAGGGCTTGTTTTCTTTACCTCCAGTATCCTGGCGGTGAGTCTGTCCTCGATGTCAGGCTCGTTATTTTTAAGCCCCCGTTTTGCGTAGCCTTCAATATCCATATTATCATCTCTTAGCAAATAGCAACAAAGTTCTTCAGCATTTTAAGGCCAACGTCACCGCTTTTCTCTGGGTGGAACTGGGTTCCAATGACATTGCCTGCATCATTGACCACGGCGGCTGCAAAGTCAGTGCCGTACTGGCATGATATCAGTGTGTTCTTCTCTCCGGTATCCACGTAGTATGAGTGCACAAAGTAAACAAAGGAACCATCGGATATGCCTTCAAAAAGTGGATGTTGCTGTGTTATTTTAATAGAGTTCCAGCCCATGTGCGGAACTTTAAGGTCTGAGTGCGGGAATCTGAGTACCTTACCCCTGACAAGGTCAAGACCTTCTGTGAGGCCGCCTTCCTCTGATGTGCTCATCATCATCTGCTGTCCCAGGCATATTCCAAGCATTGGCTTGCCTGACGCAACATACTCATCGATAGTGTCTCTCAATTTCTCTACATTCTTCATTGCGTCCTTAAATGCGCCAACACCCGGAAGGATTACCCCGTCGGCACTTTTTATCTCTTCAGGATCGCTTGATATGAGTACGCTGGCACCCGCGTGTTCCAGTCCCTTTTGGACACTCCTGAGGTTACCAAGTCCGTAATCGATGATGACTATCTTTTTCATGTGTGAATTAAAGAATGGTTTTGGTACATGAATGTAACGATAATTGGTTGGTAAGGAATAATTATTTACGTTTTGTTGGCAAGTATCAAAAGGATATCAGTTGATTCAAACATGACTTTTAAAAAGGAGCTACAGTATGCCAGAGGAAGATATTACAAAAAACTTGAAAGACATGGTTTTTGGGTTAGGTACTGATTTTGTTGGTATTGCCGATTCAAGAGCCTTTGAAAGTCCGGATTATGTGGGAAACAAGCCCCAAGACGTGATGCCTGATCTGAAATCCGTTGTAATACTTGGAGTTTCCGTGCCCAATGGAGCTTTTGATACATTGCCCAAAGGAAGGGCTGAATATACCAATACACTCATGGCAGCTACAGCTACACTCAGGGTCATCGCATTTCAGATAGCTAAATTCATAGAGAAGAAAGGATACAAGGCAACAATAGCTCCAAGTGAAGGAAGTGAATTCGGATATTGGTATGCTGACCGTGTGACACTGAAAGCAGATTTTTCCTTTAAATATGCTGCATATCATGCAGGACTTGGAAATTTCGGTATGAACCATCTTCTTATTATAAATGATTTCGGACCAAGAATACGAATGACTGCTATACTTACCGATGCACCTTTTGCTCAGGAGGAAACACCTCAGATGCCTTTGGTCAGTGATGCATGCAGGGATTGTCTGAAGTGTATAGGGATCTGTCCTGTAGGTGCTCTGACGGAAGAAGGTGTGATTCACAGGGAAAAGTGTGCGGATTATATGTTCAATGTTCTCGGAGGATTAAGATGTGGGTTGTGTTTGAAAGTATGTCCACTCTACTGATTTGAAAGGTTTTTAGTTCTAAGAACCCTCTATTTTTTTTACTTCCAATAAGCAGATGGTACAAATACTGCCTTCTCTCAGTACTTTTTAGTTTTTAGCTTATGACTGAAAGGCACATCTTCCAGTTCATGTAGTCTTTAGACCGTTTTTTATGTCAACAGTTGTAAATTTATGAACTAACTGGCATGTTGATGCATTCTACTTGTAAGGGAAAGTTATCAGCTGGTACTTTTTACTTCCAGTCCTTTTCAGTTAATCAAATTCATCGTTCTATAACTTTAATACAAAATTATTCACTGCACCACATAAAAATCAGGAACAAATCAGTAAATTTATATCTAATGTACTTTTCCTAGCATTCGGTGTTTTTTTGACCAATTTACAAAAACTGTTTAATGATGATAGGGCCATCGAGCTTCCTATCAATATCGTTGTAATGCTGGTGGTTGGTATGGTTGCCCTTGCGGCACTTGTGGCGATCATTCCTCCTCCGACCAAGAATATGTCTGTGAACATTATAGAATCAGGCGAGCAAAGTGCAGGTCCAAACCCGGGTAATACCATTATTGTGGATTCGACCGTAGCAAGTTCCCCATTTGACATCGGTGTTGAGATATCTGTTTCCGATCCGGATGGCTATCCTGTAAGGGCTGCCAATGTGGTCTTACGCGGCCTTGGTGGCGTGGCAACGGGTACCACAGATGACTATGGCAATTGTTCTCTCAGTACTGCAAGCAGTGGCTCATCTGTCAGCCTCGGTCCTAATCAGAATGAAGGAACCATGGATCTTACTATCTCAACCGATGGCTTCTATGATTTCGAAAAGACGGATGCAGTAATAATAGTCAGGACTTCATGATCCTGACATCTCTTTTATTTTCAGGTTTACATGCTTTCTGATGATTCTGCATCCGCAGGACTTCCGGTAAGGATCGTTGTGCTAACGATAATCGGAATGATCGGCATCTACGTGATAGTCACATCGATCATGAGCACGCCTTTTGTGCCGGGTTCGATGTTCGCGGCTTCAAATTGCAGCAGTTTCAACATGACCGGAACTGTATGTGATTCTCCTGACCTTATCGTAAGCGTCTTTGATAATGACGGGAGGCCGGTAGGTGGTGCAAATGTTATTGTATGGGGTCCTGGCAGGGATAAAGTTGTAGGCGGTATCACAGATGCCGGCGGTGAATTCAATTACAGGTTACTGAACATTTCCCTGCCCCAGGGCAAAACAGAAGGCTACCTTTCAGTCAGGGTTATGCAGGAAGGGTATCTGGATTACACAAATGATTTTCTGGTTAAAGTAAGAAAAGTATGAGATTCCGGTTCTGGAATTCTCATCCGGCTATTTTTGCATTCTACGGTTATTTTAGCTTTATTTCATGCACGCTTGCTGTTGGCCATATAGAACTTCAAGAGTACTGCGGCTGCAAACACAAAAGCAATTGAAAATGAGAAGTAAGCCGAACGTATGATGTCCCAGCGGCTCACCATTATCAGATAGCCTGTCAGTGCCAGTATAACTGCTCCTACGATGCCTGAGAGTTCCACGGGCACCTTCACGGAACCTATATTGATGCGGTTGTGATTCTCTGCTTTTTCAAGACGCATGCTGAGCTGTGTGATCTGATTTTTGATATCAAGGCTGATCGATTCATGGTTCTGCTGTTTTTCCTGCTCCAGCTGTTCCGAGAGTTTTGAGTTTTCTTCCCGAAGCTCTGTTATGTGTGAGTTAAGGACACCAAGTTCGGAGTCCAGTTCCTGCAATCTTGTTTCATAGTCCTGATTCTGGAAACTGCCCTGTTTCAGTTCATCGATATCAGTATGAATGGAAGCTATCTCTTCTCTTGTATGCTCAAGAGCCTCTTCAAAATCAGTCTCATATTCCGGGATCACATCTTCCAGAGGAACATCAACAGAGAGTCTGCGTTCCACTGCACGCAATCGTTTTTCCACGCTTCGAACGGTCTGGTCAAGAGAATGTAACCTGCCGTTGATGTCTTCTTTTATCTGCTTGTCGTTTTTCATCAGGTCTGTCCACCAACTGACCTGTCATTTTTTACAGGATGTATTAAAATCCTTCGATTTTCACTCAGATAATTGGAGAGTTATGGTCTCAGGTTTCACATCAACAATGTAGTACTTTCGTTTGTCCAGTATAATATAGGAGGATTTCCTGGGAAAATAGAAGTTCAGGGCATGTCCCTGATAGCCCTTTGAAAAAAGGAGTCCGATAGAGAAAGTGCTCTCCGAGGACATCCCGCAGTACATCATGTCCTGGGATGTTCCGAAGAGACTGCTTTTGATCGTCTTTCGTTCTCCTGTTGCGAGGGTGAATGTCCCGTTCATAGCTCTATCCTGCTTACCAGCAGAGACCTTCATAGTCAATATCGGTGCTGATGTCCTTTGGATCGATGAGGTGCCTGCCGTCTATAACAACTCTGTTGGCCATGGCATCGAACTCTTTGTCCAGTTTCCTGAACTCGGTCCATTCTGTCATGATGAGGCAGCCTTCCGCTTCTTCCAGTGCCTGTGCTGCGCTTTTGCAGTATGTCACATCGTGGAAGATATGTTTCATGCTTTCCTCAGCCATGGGGTCGTATGCGGCTATGTCAGCACCAAGACGCAGCAGTTCAGCGATCACAGGAATGGAGCGGGATTCCCTGATATCATCGGTGTCGTTCTTGAATGCCAGTCCAAGTACGGCTATTCTCCTGTTCTTTAGATCACCGAGCTTCTTCTGGAGCAGTTCCACCATCTTCAGGGGCTGTTTGTCATTAACACCCACCACTGATCTCAGTAGCTGTGGTTCGTAGCCGATGTCCTTTGCCTTTCCTATGAGGGCCTTGACATCCTTGGGGAAACACGAGCCTCCGAATCCGGCACCGCAGTTGAGGAACTGGCGCTCTATCCTGAAGTCTGTGCCCACGGCATCCATGACCTCGTAGGTGTCGATGCCAAGCTGTTTGCAGATGTTACCGACTTCGTTTGCAAAGGATATCTTGGTTGCCAGGAATGAGTTGTTGACGTATTTGATCATCTCGGCTGTCCTGGGATTGCTGTGAGTGACCGGACAATCCAGCTTGCGGTAGAGTTCGGACACTACAAAGAATGACCTCTCATCTATCGCACCCACCACGATCTTGTCAGGGTGCATGAAATCATAGACAGCCTTGCCTTCTCTCAAAAACTCCGGGTTCATGGCAATCCCGAAATCCTTTCCTGCCTTCTTGCCGGAGTACTCTTCAACGAGCGGCAGCACCACTTTCTCAGTTGTCTCAGGTACCACGGTACTCTTGACAACAACAACATGATAGTGATCTTTCTTCGCAATCGCCCTTCCAAGGCTGGCACTCGCAGCCTTCACAATGGAGAGGTCAATGCTCCCGTCCTCTCCCGATGGTGTCCCCACGCAGATAAACGAGGCATCGGAATTCTGCACAGCATAATCATAATCCGATGTGGCAATGAGCGTCTTCTGTGTATGCTTCTGCATCAGCTCATCCAGCCCCTCCTCCCAGATAGGTGCAATTCCTGCATTGATCTGCTTTACCTTCTCTTCGTCAATGTCAATACAGATGACCTCGTGCCCAAGTTCAGCAAAGCAAGCAGCTGAAACCGACCCGACATAGCCTGAACCTATGATCGATACTTTCATGATGAGATTCTCCTTGTGGTGTAAATTGTTTGGAAGTGTATATTAGGATTGGGGTTATGTTATGAATTTAGTAAATCTTGTTCCATTGCTAATTACTTATTTATACTATCCAGGAAATCATGTCTTAAAAGTTAAATTTAAGTGCCAGCAATCTATTTATATTTAATTTGAGTGATTATATAATATGGTGATTCGTTAGTTTGTCTGGCTTTAATTGAGGCACAAATTAGGAGTATTCCTATAAATTCTATTTATTGGAGATTAGTAACGTGAGTAAACCTATTACATTCTTGGATTTATTCGCTGGTGCGGGCGGTTTGTCTGAAGGATTCATCAGGGCAGGTTACTCTCCAATTGCACACGTTGAAATGGATGTTGCAGCCTGTTATACTTTGAAGACAAGGGCAGCATATCATTGGCTTAAAAAGCATGGTGAAATTGAAATCTATGACAATTATCTCCGTGGAAAAATAAGCCGTTCTCAATTATATGATTCAGTTCCTGAATCACTAATAAGTTCAGTAATTAATTCAGAGATAAGCGAAGATTCATTGCCTGTTATTTTCTCTGAGATCGATGAGTTATTAGATGGTCAGTCACTTGATCTTGTCATCGGTGGTCCTCCTTGTCAGGCTTATTCACTTGTAGGAAGGGCGCGTGATTCTAACCAAATGAAGGGTGACAAGAGAAATTATCTTTTTGTCTACTATGCAGAATTCTTAAAAAAATACAAACCCCGTTATTTTGTATTTGAAAATGTAACTGGTCTGCTATCTGCAAAGTCCCCGGAAGGAACTTTGTATTTTGATATGATGCAGGATCTTTTCCGAGATGCAGGATATGAAACAGAATACAGAGTTCTTGCAGCAGATGATTATGGTGTACTTCAGAAAAGAAAACGTATAATTTTGGTTGGTAAAAGAGGAAAAGAAAGGGATTTTTATCCTGAATTAAGTGTCTGGAATCCCAATGTAAGTGTAAGTGAACTTTTTGAAGATCTGCCAAAATTAAATGCAGGAGGTGGGTCCTTATTTCCTTGTAAGTTAGAAAAATATGATGGTACCTATCTTTATGACTCAGGGATACGGAATGGTAGTTTAGAGGTTACATTACACCAGGCACGACCAAATACAGATCAGGATCTTGAAATATATCGGATTGCTGTCCAAAAATGGAATAAAAAATGTGATCGCTTAGATTACAATGACTTACCTGACTCATTAAAAACGCATAATAATCGATCTTCTTTTCTGGACCGTTTTAAAGTAGTCGCTGCAGACATGGAATCATCTCACACTGTTGTGGCACATATATGCAAAGACGGCCATCATTATATTCACCCTGACATCAAACAAAACAGATCACTTACTCCAAGAGAAGCAGCTCGCCTGCAAACTTTCCCGGATGATTATTTTTTTGAAAGTGTCTCTGGTAAACCTGGGCGTACTGCTGCGTATAAGCAAATAGGTAATGCAGTACCTGTATTATTATCTCAAAAAATCGCAGAAAAATTAAAAGATGCTTGGTGTTAGCAGATTATTACTTTATAAGTAAGTTCTAATTATAATGGTTTTATTCTAGTCCGCTTCAAACCCAGCTTTAATCAAAGTTTGCAAATGCCTTGATACATTGTGTTTATGGAATGAATTAAGTTTTTTGCTTCCATATGTAAACTCTGATATGTAAAGCAGTTCTTTATGAGAAAGGACTCTTGCTTTTGTATCCCACTCAACCATTTTCATCAATAAAGAAGGTGTTATTTCTGCTGATCCGCTACTATCCGTAGTATTACTAGTTCTTATTTGTTTGTTGTTTTGCTCATCCTCATCAAAAAAATCAGGAGCTTTATGAACGATTATATCAATTATAGTAATAGCATCTTTTCTTTGCTTTTCAGATAATGACTTATTCATTTTTAATGCAGACATAATATTGATTACTCTACTTTTCAAAACCGGAGTAAGCCCTTCTATGAAATATCCTATTTTACTTATTTGATTCCACTTGCTTAAGGGGATTGATTTTATAAGTTCAATCTCGCTTTGAATTAATGAGTCTTCAATATCTTTTTCACTTATATTTTTACGCTTAGATGTTCTTTCATTTTCCAAATCATCTTTCAAGACACTAAGATCGATGATAAAATCTTGTTGTTTGACTTTGTTCCAGCATTCTTCTTTTTTTGCCCATTCTCCATATAATGATCCTGGTGCATTATCTTTTATAAATTGTTCTAGGTTAATCATAATTTCCCGGAGTGTGGATTTCAGATTATCACTTGATTCTTGATTTTTCCAGATTTTATATAAATCAAGCTTATATCCTAGTTTGAATCCAAGCCATCCAATAGAGTACGGAACTGTTATGTATCGCATATCGCCAATTGAATTTGGTTTAACTCCATATATTTTTTCAGAAGCCTTGAACAAGATTGCTTTTGCAACAGTATCTTCAAAAAAAATGCTATCAGGTACTTCTTTATAGTTGTAATTTAAGAAATGAGAATAATTTTTTTGGTTTCCCCTCACTACAATATGGGGCCCAATAACAAGCTTACTTCCTTTATAAACTTCTTTCCACGTATTAATATACTTTGCAATATTTTCTTTTGTCAATACTTGGCTTTTTGGATTTTTAATGTCAAATGCTTTTTTTCTTGAAACTGTAAACCCTTCTCTTAATCTTGCATTTTTATATTGTCCTCTGGCTCTTTCAAAAAACCAACGTGTTTGTTGAACCTGATCTTTTGCAGGGGGAGCCCAAATAGTCCTTGAAAGATTTTCAAGTACGATGTGGTTTTCTCTGTTTGCGCTTAGGTCTGCAGCAGATACTTTATTTTGTGTATTTGCGTATTCTGCAATTTTTCCAATTATCTCTCCAAAATTGTCTCTATTTTTGACTATTGTAATTTTTAGTTGAACAAATATCTTTGAAGTGTCAATCGATTTATTTTGTTTCCATGTATGATATATTGATGCAGTTGTTTGTCCGCCATTTACTATTTGAAAGTCTTTAACGTGAGCAATTGCTTTTCCTTTATTGTTTGGAAGATTGTACAATTCTATTTCTTCTGCAGTAGCGGCTATTCCATTGTTGAAAGCTAAAAACATATGCGGTTCATTTAATATTGTGTTGCGTATGCCTTTATTATACTTTCCTGTAAATTGGAGAAATGAACGAACATTTTGTTCCAGTAAACGTGGACCATATTGTTCGTATATATCAATTAGAGCATCTCCTGGTATAATTGCCAGATAAGATTGATAATCATCATTTTCATTGTCGTTTACTATGCAGGGTAATTGAAATCCACTGTCAGCAAATTCAATCTCAATCGGTACCCTTGATTTTTCAGAAATATTAAATATGTAATCCAGATCAATTACTCGGTAAAAGACAGGATACTTATCAACAGTGTCTGAAAACTTGATATCTGATTTTACTTGTCCGTTTGTCAGAACAAATATATTTACTCGTGTTAATAGCTCTTTTACTTCATTCACATTTGCTAAAGTATGAGATAAGTCGAAAATTTGGGATGATTCTTCTATTTTATCAATATAGTCATTAAGTATAGCATTTTTAAAAAATTTAGATAATCTCTCTGTTGATCTATCTACATCTTTTTTTGTGACGGATTGAATATTATCACTATCAAAATAAAGTGTGATAAACAAGTCAAGTGTTTCATAATTCTCATAAAGTGAATATGCATTAATTTTATGTTCAATTCCTCTCTTGTTGACTTTTTCATCATAGCTGACTCTGTAGTTTTCAGTTTCACCAGCATCAGCCAGTAAAGAAAGGGTCATTTCTGTAAAAATCTGTTCCGGGGTTGTCCCTTCCTCATCTGATACTAGAGTAGATTTTATTTCCTCTTGCTGATCGATGTAGAAATTCTGTAGTTCTTTATTTTCAAACATTGAAACCAACCTTAAGAAATATGATTGAAAATATCAGATTCACCGATTCTCCATGATTCCGATTCTGATAGTACGATGGAATACTTTACGTCACCCACTCCGGTTAGGATTTGTTTTTCTGTAATCCTTGGAAAATCTCCGATGATTGTGTATATATTTTCTTGCCGTATTTTGTATCCCATATCATCATAGAGGGTACTGTGCCTTTCAAAATAACCTGCATTCAGCAGTTTTAATTTAAAGATATGTGTGGCAATTGTGTCTTTGGTCAGAACATCAAGAATGTCTTGGATTATTGAATTTAATGTTTCTCCATGCTCTTTCCGAATGTCAATAGACAAATGGTACAGAAAAAGATTTGGAACAATGGAATCATCCAATTGTCTCTCACTGCTGATATGGATTTTTTGATGATTGTTCCCATGTGTTGTTTTTACTTCGACTGCCCAGTCTGAATACTGAAAATCCTGAATTGCATTCTCCGGTCCCACCCAGGAATCTACACAATTCGCGTAATCTGTATATTTTGAAAGATATTTTCGGAGAAAATACAATTCTCCAAATAATCCTCTTTGTGAACTTTCCGATAAGCCTTGTGTTCCAAGTTTTTCAAATAACAATGTCCACTTAAACAGACGTTCATAAAGTGTGTCGATTAATATACTCTCTTCATATATTTCTGAAACGCCACACATTAAATCCTGACACAAGGTTGAAAAGACATCTTTGTGCTGTGAGTTCAATAACAAGATGAGAAAAAATTGTTTGTTTGGACTTTTCTCATCATGCATTAGTTCGAGCTTTATATCTTTAAACTCATTTAATTTGTCAATGTTTATTTTTGAAGACGAACTGATATTAACCGCAATACAACGCAAATTTTCCGGGGCTTTAAGTGCTACATAAATATCAGGTTTTACTTTTGCAGAATAGCGTTTATATAGCAAGCCACTTTTAAATGATTTATCTTTTTCAAGTTCTTCCCAAATCGTATTAATCTTCGTTTTCGTCATAGTCATCAAAATCATCTTCTATATTGAATCTATCAAGTAGTTCTTCATTGACAGCGTAAGATTCAGCAACATCATATTCGCTTTTAGGGAAACTGATTGCATATCCTATGAATGGCTCACAGTTTTCAGGCATTTCAGTTTCACTTTCTTCGGGATCTAACAAATAAATTAATAGCAAAGGCTTCGCTGGATCTCTTATTTTGTTTCTAATGATTTCTCCACTTGGATATGCCGGATCTCCATTTTTCTTGCTTTTTTTCCTTTGTTCACGAGTCAATTGCATTGCTTCTTCATATTCTTGATCTGTTAAATCTAGCATTTCATCTTTTGGACTGATTATATGAGACTTTCTGATGTAATAGACATCGCTATTGGAATTACTGGTATCTTGAGTTCTTTTCCACTGACCGATATTATAAATAGAGCCTGATATTTCAAAATCTGTGAAATGAGATGCTCCATTTTTTGACATTAATGCGACCCTCCATTGAGTAAATTCTTTATTTGGCAATTGTTTACTTATAAATCGGGCCAAATTTTGAGGATTGTATGCCTTCAAATTTTCGATAGACTGAAATCCTTCTAAAAAGGAAATAATATCTAGAGCAGGAATGTCTAACCACAAATAAGCTTTTTCTTTTAATATGAAATTTGGAGATAGTTTTGATATGAAATTTCGAGTAGTAGTTAAGTTCTTTTTTATAATGTCAATGTCTTTTTTGAATTCGTACAGTTCAACTAACCTACCAGCCCATGAAACTTGTATATTAGTTGCAGAACGTAGTTTATTTGTTGCAGAAATTTGCAAAACTCCAGGATGAGTACGGACTTTCAAAGCATATTGTTCAGGAGATGCCCCGGCAATATTTGACATATAATCAAAGTCTTCTCGCAATTCTTCAGAAGCACGAGTTATATGGCAGAACCATTCATTTAGTTCTCTACTTGTAAACAAACGGCAAATATCAACATAACCATTCCTATACCCAAACCAGCGACCCATTTGCATTAATGTGTCGTACATTCTCGAGGCTCTTAAATAATAACTGACTGATAATCCTTCAAGTGTCAAACCTCTTGATAACTTGTTTCCCCCAATAGCAATAACTGAGTATCCATTTTTGTGTTCATAGTAGTCAAGTGATTCTCCTGATCCACCATGAATCGCTTTTACATTAATTCTTGAAGAAGCATCATTTAGATGAGCTAAAACATCTTTCCATTCATGGGTTTGAATTTGGGAATCAATTGAACTTAATTTTGAGTTACGAATCTGATTAGAAATTGTAACATAAGAATTGTAGCCGTCTACATCAGTTTCAAATGTGTTTCTAAAATCTCCAATGATGGTAGGATCATTCTGATCGATTCCTCTTCTATAATAGTCAAACTGATTTTCAACCAATTGAGTAATATGATTCTGCCACCTAACAAAGCGTGATACGTGGATGAGCATGGAATTATGTGCTTTAGTATCTCCTCTAAGCCTTCGAATTGCACAAGTAATTATAAAACATCGAATTGCAAGCTTCAATGAATTTGGGAGTTCACTTGGCAATTGATCATAATTTTTATGTTTGTCTGGAACAAATGAATCATAGTCCTCAATGCGGCTTACAATCGGTAAAGTTGTTTCAGATTCTTGTTCATTTTCGACAAAATTAAACCCAAACACTTTGTCCGGTCCAATATGATTAGAAGGTGCGGGGATGTTGATTATAAAATCCCTTGGAAATAAATTATCTTCTTCTAATGGTATGAATATATTTGCAAATGGTGTTGCTGTATATCCAACATACGCATTTTTACCAAACAAGCTTAATATTTTAGTAATCCAGTTATTGATTGTACTTCTCTTATCAGGGTCATTTGATATATTAATTGAAGCATTGTCTGCTTCATCATCAATCAAAAGTAAAGCTTTATCCCTTATTATTTTTCCAATCTCAGTGTTCTCGGTTGTTTGTGCAGATAGCCATTTATGAATTCTTTTTAGGACATGTGGGTTTTTCTTAATTACAGCAATGATTGGTTCGCTAGTGTTAAAATTCAATCCAAGTGCATCTGCAGCACCTTTTGTAAAGTCTCCTTGGTCAAGACTTGAAGTTAAAGAATGGGCAACCAGAGGATGACCTAAACGTCCTACTCCTATATGGATATTATTTCTATCAAATGCTCTTGCGTGCTGTGTGTCAAATCCAAGAAAACCTTCATCCAATCTTAGTTGTGTTTGACTTCTGAGGTTATTATGAATGCCTGCTAATACAATTATTAACCTAAAACCTGAATCAGCAGCTTTACATATCAATCCTGTATAATTCGAAGTTTTCCCCGATTGCACTTGTCCTACAACAAGTCCTTTTTTATCAATTTGAATGTTTTTTGTTGGATCAAATAAACTATCAAGTATTTTGTCAGTTAGGTGATCTAGTTTGTTGATTGTATCTGGTGCAAAGTTTTTTTCGTCACTTAAATATTCTCTATATCTTCCCCAAAAACCCTTTTCAAAATCAATCTGTGATTTTTTATCGTAGAGCCATGGATTTCTCCTGTCGTCCCTCTCAATTATTTGGTATTGGTCTTGTCTAATACGATAGATTGCTTCTATTTCCCGAATTAGTTTTTCTTTATCTAGATTTTCATAGATGTCCATTGCTAATATTAAATCAACCGCTTTTTCAACTTCTTCACGGGTAATAGATTCGGATTCAGGTAAGAGAGTTCTAATTGTTCTAATTGCTTTTTTGTACATTTTCAGGCATCCAGCTGTTCTAAAAAATGAGGATAAAAATTAAAAGGCTCAATATTCAAAATCAATGCTTTCGCCATGTCGGAGCATTTCCCTTTTGAAATTAGACTCTGATACATGGCTTTCATGGTATCTTTGACAGTGTCATCATTCCTGCCTTCAAAGGGCTGCCCATGTGGAGTATTGTTTTCATTCTCCTGAAGTGTAATCAGAGGAACCGGTACAGTTTCTTCGATGAATTGCAAAACGTGTTCTATTTCTTTGCTAATGCCATCTGATTTTGAGAATAATTCAGTTAATAATGGATGCTGTCGATTTATTTTGTAAAACCTTTTTCCATGTCTGACTCTCTCTTCCCAAAAAGGAAAATATTCATCTTTTGACAATTTTCGTTTCAATATTTTTCCTTTGTTTCGGTAAACTTCAAGAGCTTGAGTACGAACTTCTTTTGCAACAGATATTATTTGTTCTCTATATTTTAACGGTGGTCTTGCAATCGATTTTTTAATATCTATCTGCCAATCTTCATCAACATTGTTTGTAAGATCAATTTTTATCCGGCACAAATCATAGTGGACTTCTTTTTTGAACAGGCCAAGCCAGTCTCCTGCAACAAGCAATCGTTTGTTACGATAAACATAAAATCCTTGATGCGCAGTCCAGTTACCTTTTGGACCTTTTCCATGATCGTAGCCTTCAGGTGAAAGTTTTGATCTATGGGGTAAAACAAATCCTTTGATACTTGCTTCACAATCTTTAAACTTAACTTCCGGTTTTACTTGCAAACCTTTAGCACCTATCATGAAAGGGTCCCATGGTTTTAATTTTCGATTCTGGAAGTAAATGTTTATTCCTTCATCTATAAATCTGTGAAAGACCATCGAAAGATGCACTTTAACATTTTCCATTGCTTCCATAAATTTATTTTTTGAATTCTCACTGTCTTCTTTAGCGCCTTTAGTAAGTCTATCTAATTCCCACCATGTCACACACGTTCCAGAGTTTACTTGGTTTATTTTTTCAATATACACTTTTTCTTCAGGACAATATTTAATCAGGTTCCATGATTTTGATTTATTTACAAAATCCAAATCCCAACTCCATAGACAAGGCTCAGAGTCGATTGTTTTTGAAAAAACTGAAAATTTTCGTGTTTGAGAGAAGGAAGCTGTTTTTAGTCCTAAACCATATCTTCCTAAATCGTTCTTATCTCTTGTATCTAAAGGATTTTTACTACCAGGACGCATAGCTTGAATTAATTCTTCATCGTTCATTCCATTGCCATCGTCAAGAATTGACAATACGGTGTTTTCTCCTTTCCATTGATAGTCTATCCAAATATTTTTGGCATTGGCAGTTATTGAGTTATCTACAATATCTGCAACTGCCGTTTCTACTGAGTAACCTATAGCTCTGAATGTCTCAATCATCGAGCTTGCATCTGGTTCTGCAGTTGTGGTTTCCACTTCAGAATAGTCTACTTTAGTTTTCATGTTAACATTCGTGCAAGATTATATCCGGTATCTACATTCTGTCTCAGTCACAATCAGTGCTAATATTTAGGTTGAATTAAAATTTGTATTATGTTTACTAGAATGCAATTCATCATAAATATATTTTGTCTAGGGGTATTTCATAAAATCAATACAGATGTATGACTCTGTTTTTCTTAGAATCTTGTTAAAAAATAGTTTTTAATCATCAGTTTAACATCTTCATCGATGTTCAGTTGTTACTTACAAAGCTTGTCAACACAGGTTTAAACATCTGTTCTCAAAATTCTAATATATTATGTTTTCATATGCTATTTAGGCACAAATTATCTGATTTACGATTTCAATAAAACAGTTTATGCTAAGGCGAAATAATGGTTGATGTACACTCTCCTGAAAAACGCAGTTACAATATGGCACGTATAAAAGGAAAAGACACAAAACCGGAAATGATTGTTCGAAAGTGGCTATGGCAAAATGGCTATCGCTATCGTCTTCATACACGTGATTTACCAGGTAAACCGGATATTGTTTTTCGCGGTCGTAAAAAAGCAATTTTCATAAATGGATGCTTCTGGCACAGGCACGAATGCAAGTATTTCACGTGGCCAAAATCAAATACTGATTTCTGGAAGCAAAAAATAGAAGCTAATGTAATCCGGGACTCAGAAAATTATTTGAAGTTGGAGGATAGTGGTTGGAATTATTTGGTTATCTGGGAATGTGAAACCAAAGAAAAAAATCTAGAACCTCTGTGGAAAAAGATAATATCTTTCCTTGCTTAACACATCATATCAGTTATTATAAATTCGTGAAGTGTCACAAATGGGTGACCATATCCCAATAGCACTTTTGTAGCCACCTGTGGTAAAGACAGGGATATTTAACCTCAGAATACAACTTCTATACTTATAGTAGTCAGAATCGAAAGGACAGAGTCGTAATGACCTCCAATATCACCCACATCTGCCCCGTAGAACGCTCCGGCAGACTTGACAGCAAATTTCGCAGATTGCTGCAGAACCCCCAGAAAATCCTCGCACCCTATATAAGGGATGGGATGGACGTGCTGGAAGTTGGGTGCGGTCCGGGATTTTTCACGTTTGACATAGCCCACATGGTCGGGAAGAGCGGGCGGGTGGTGGCTGTAGACTTACAGGAAGGTATGCTTGCGAAGGTAAGGGAAAAGATCAGGAGGTCGGGTGCTGGTCAGAATATCGTGCTGCACAGGTGTGATGAAGACAGGATAGGGGTGTCCGGGAACTTTGACTTTGTTTTCCTTTTCTATATGGTTCATGAGGTAGTGGATAAAGAAGCATTTTTCAGGGAACTGGAATCGCTACTTAAAAAAGATGGGCAGGTCTACATGGCAGAACCGCCGCTGCACGTTTCAAAAAAGGCATTTGAAGAAACCATCAGAATCGCAAGTGATGCGGGGTTTGTGGTTGTGGACAGGCCAAAACGTTTTCCTGATAAAATTGTAGTGTTGAAAAAGGCTTAAAAGCAACAGAATTAGTTGCCTGGTTGCGATGTTATTCTGGTTTGGATGGGTGACCATATTCTGATGGTATTTTTGTGTTCACCTGTGAAAAAGGGACAATCACTCAACCTTTATTACTTATAAACACATAGAAAAATTTAGAAAACATTCCTCTCCGATATCCATGAACACGAGCATCCAAGTCTACGAAAAAGAACAACTCATCCCTCTCCTCAAAGAGTTCTTTCAGAATGAGGAATACGTTGAGCTTGCCTACCTTTTCGGGTCCATGGCAGAGGGGAAAGCTGGCATCCTGAGTGATATCGATATAGGTGTCTATTTGTCAGGATCGCTGACAAAAGCACAGAGAAACCATAAACGCATCGAACTGATAGGCAGTCTCGCAACTTTACTCCAAAGCGACAGTATTGACCTTCTGATAATCAATGATACATCACCCGTGCTTAGTTTTGAGATAATAAAACCAAACGTCCTCATCCATGCAAGGGACCACAGCCTGAGGGTGGATGTGGAGCATCGCATCATGTCAACGTATCTGGACTGGAAATACTATGAGGACCGCCTGAATCAAAATCTCCTCAAAAGGATTATGGAACAGGGGCTGGCTTGAATGCGTGATGATGATAAGATACTCCGGAAACTGAGTTTCATGCAGAGATGTGTCAGTTATCTGAAGTCCGTAGATGCCGGGAGCAGCGAGCTGGAGAACAATTACGAACTTCGCAGCGCTGTTGAGCGCAATTTTCAGCTTGCCATCGAAAGTGCAATAGACATTGGTGAAATAATAATATCAAGAGAAGGATTTGAAAGGCCTGAGATGTACAGAAGTGTGTTCCTGATACTTGGCAAAAACAGAATCATTCCTGGTGAATTTGCAGAAGAATTCGCTCAGGCAGCAGGTTTTAGAAATATCCTTGTTCACATGTACGAAGAAGTAGACCTCGATATTCTGTATACGTTCCTGACCGAAAGACTGGATGACTTCGATGAATTTGCCAGATATGTCGCAGAATATCTAACCACACATCACTAACTCTTCCTGCACCATCTCACGAATTACTGAATAAAATCTAAATTGGAGGGCATGTTACAAGCCTTCATTCCTCCTTCACCCGTATGACCTCGCCCTCTTGCATGCCCACATTCGAATCGTATTTTTTTGTGGTCACCTCTTATCACAAGAGCTGTTCAGGATACTTCAAGGATACAGGTGGCTGCTTCCTTTACCCCCACAGGACGAAGTACTTAATAAATCCGAATTTGTTATATCTGATTGTGTTTATTCTGATCAGGAGCTTGGAAGCTCGTTAATGCTGAATCACTTCTGCTGCTTTACTGGATTCAATATCAAACGGCTGGATAAATGAAACATTTGTTACTGTCCAACCCTGCTCAATATCATGTAGCTGAAAATAGACCGGTATAACTGAAATGCCAATTTCTTTTCCAAGAATATTAAAACTGGCTACAGTACAGTTTACTGATATGACCGCTGTATCGTCTTCGGTTTCATTTGACACAATATCTATCTGCTTGATGCTATCCGGTTCAATTCCTCCGTTACTGAACAGCATTTGAATACTTGCGGGAACAAGAACATCTTCTCCCTGATACATACTAAAAGCAATACTGAACTGACTATCATTCACTGCATTGAGAAAATTGGTCACTATCAATTCCGTTTCATTGGAATTTGTTCCCCCTATTCCATACTTGCCACCTATATTTTCTTTAATTATGGGGGCTTGCATTAAGGAACCTGCAACAATAAAAAAAATCATGATGAACAACATCTGTCTGAGAACTTTCTTCTTGCTTTTTTTATATCCTTCCAAATTAGTTTCTTCTTTTTTACGTGGTGGGGCTGTGCTGCGAAGAATACTAAGTTTTTTGTCAGAGGGACGCGGATTATGGGAATACGGAATGATACCAACTTCGCTTTTCTCTTCAGTCTCGTTTCGTTTGCTTTCGATTTCTTTTAGATATCTATCATACATTCTTGCAACATCTTCATCTTGCAGGCTTTGATTATTTTTGCCAGCAACAGCTCCATCTTTTTTGACAGCTATACCATCATTATTGCTCTGGTCAATTTCTGAAATCCGGGTTGAATGGGTATTGGATTGCTGTACTTCCTTTGGTCGCATATCAACAATGTGTTTTTCCCATTTTGGGTCACGGTAGATTATGCTTGCTTCGATTTTTTCGCTGTGTATGCGTCCTGTAGGCTTCAGGGTGAATTTAGCAGTCAGGGCTGTGCTCGGGGGTATGTTTCCCAGTTTCAGAATCCTGTCTTTCTGCAACTTGAAAAGTGATTCATTATAATCAAGGATAACCTGTACATCAGAAATGACAAGATTAGTATTATTAGTGATTCTGATCCCGAAAACGACATTGTTGTTTGGAAGTATCTCATAACCACGTTTTATGTCTATTTCCATTCAACTATAAATTAACAATTCAGAAATATAAAAACATTTTGATATATTCTTTAAGACAACGTTTGAAAAAAAGAAGATGGGGATGCAGGGAATGCATCACAACCCATGTAACTATTATCTTATCAGACTTCCTTCACCCGGATGACCTCGCCCTCTTGCATAGCCTCAAAAATATCAAAGGCTACATCTGAATTCGACCTTACCTTGATCTCACCATGTCTGCTGACAGTTGCTGAGAACAGGAATCCTTCACCTGCATAGACTTCCACATCACGGCCTGATACCTCGGGAACATTGAAGATAATATGTTTTCTTGTGCGTTCGATGATGGGGTGGTATTCCTTATTCTCCCGTGGTTTGCGCTCCCCGGTCTCCTGATATTTACGTTCCTCTCCGGGTTCGAACTTACGTACGTCGATATGGATGCCAAGTATCTTCTCAATATCGTCGATGGTTTTACCGCTCTTACCTATTACTCTGGGCATGTCCTTGTCTCCCACACGCACCATAGCGCGGGTGTCTGAGACCATTTCCGCCTCAATAGGGCCGTTTGCATAGTTGCCGATGACTTGCTTCACCTCTTCCTCTGCAAACTTCCAGGCCGGGTTCCTCTTCTGCTCGCCACCAAGGGGCATAACAACTACCTGCTCTCCGTAGGTGTATATCTCGAATTCGTTCTTGCCTGTCTCAAGGTCGGAAATAAGTATAACAGGTCTGGCAAGGTCGGCTTCCATCATGCCTGCCGGAACCTTCACCGTGAATTCAAGCACCTGCACCTTTGCGATCTCTCCCTTGTCGATGAATATCACAGTATCCACGACCTGGGGTATCACACCAAGCTCTACCCTGCCGATAAGCCTCTGGATGGCATCAACCGCACGGTTTGCATGCACAACTCCGATCATGCCCACGCCTGCAAGTCTCATGTCCGCAAAGATCTCAAAGTCCCTGGTCTTGCGTACTTCGTCATATATAGTATAGTCCGGACGCACAAGGAGGAGTACATCTGCAGTATTCTCAAGGCTGCCGTCAAGTGGTGCGTACTGGGTGATTTCCTGTGGAACCTGCAGGTCACGGGGTGATTCCATGGTCTTGACAACAAATCCGCCGTCGTTAAGATAAATAGCGACACCTGCTGCAAAAGTGGATTTTCCTGCTCCGGGTGGTCCTGCAATGAGTATTCCTCTCTGCGTGCGTATCCTTTCCTTCAGCATATCGCTCAGGCGGTACTCTTCCAGTGACACCGACGCTATCGGACGGACAATGGTTATCTCCACATCGTCGGAGAACGGAGGGTTGGATATGGCGACCCTCATATTCCTTATCTGGAGTACTGAAGCACCGCTAAAGGACATCTCCGTAAATGACTCCTGGTCAGCGCGTGCCCTTTCCAGCAGTTCCCTGGATATTACTTTCAGTTCCTGGTATGTGCATGGCTCATTTCTTATCTTCACATATTTCACATTTGCAATGGATCCTCTCTTTGCCATTGGACATACCTTATGTTTCAGGTGAACTGACATTGTGTCAGGCGTGAAAAACTGATCAACAAGCAACGGTCCGAATTCCTCAAAAGGAGGCTTAACAAAATCAACATCAAGTCCCTTTGCTTTTCCGACAAGTGACTGCACCCTGTCACCAGTGACGAATTTCGCTTCAAGATTCTCTGCAGTCTCCCTTATCAGTGCATCTATTTCGCCGCCCTTGGCAAGCTTTACCTGATCAAGGTTTGGTCTGGGTCCGGTAAAAAATAATCTGATGTTACCCTTCAATGCGTATCGCTGAAGTTCCTGTATCTCTTCAAGGCCTCTGTATCCAATCTCAAGTCCCCTGTTGGCCTGGGCTTCCAGTTCAGCCACCACAGCTTCCGGGACATGGATATCAACGTCCCTCAGTCCGTCATCACGTATCCTTCCTGAAAGGATACCATCGATGACAGCACTCGTATCAGGGACTATCTTTTGCCTGTTTCGTGCACTTTCTTCCATAATCCATAATATGTTTGCTGACTATTTAACTTCTAAGCCGAGAAATCTCCTTCCGTAAGGTGGAAGATGAAAGGCGTACTATCTACAAAGTGACATTTAGATGTTCTTATGATTTTATAAAAA
>OBLN01000037.1_pt1 | contig 47082 bp, 51 predicted proteins | sample 1519301 | NCBI WGS metagenome assembly OBLN01 (sample SAMEA2452533, study PRJEB22499) | sediment metagenome | reverse complement strand
TTAATCCCCATTGCAACGTCAAGAAAGACAAAGATATAACGATACATCATCATTGAGATCTCTACAAAGGAGTCTGGTATTTTTGCCGCCTTAAGGACAGCAAAGAGTTCTATCATCGGTGTTGTTAGAGCAAGAAAAAACAAGCAAGATGTACCCCCTAAACTCCGAAAAAGGACCAAAATTGCCATGTTTGCTCCTTCTTTATTGATTCCCGCTGTGTGTCCAAATATATTAAAAGCAAATATATCAGACCCGTTTCCTGAAATAAAAGCAATCACTACAGCACTAGTCAAAACGAAACCCGCAGGAATTGTTAGTATTCTTAAATAGGTTTTAAGTGGAATTTTCCCGAAATAGACTATTGAAAAACTCATAAAAATACTTACAAATAACGGTGTTGTGGGAGAAGATGACAATAAACCCATCAAAATACCAAAGGTAACCACGCTAATCTTAAGTAAATTATTTTTTTGCCTTAGTGGGCTAACTATCGCATAATCATCAAGAACCTGTACCATATAATGCCAACACGATTGATTGAATAAAACTTATCCTAAATACGAATCTTCTAAAATTGCCGTTGTAACAAACATCCTTTTGTACATAAGATTTTCGTAAATATAGCTATACCAATATTGTATAAAATCATGAAAAGTACCGTTTTAATAAAAATATAGAGTGAAACATACCTATTTCATGCGCTTTCATAAAAAGAGTGCTTACTTAAAGCACTCTAAACAGCCTAACTAGACTTGCCTTTACCTTTGTAATAACCAAATGTGTAGCCTATGACCAAAGAACCAATAGCTGCCTGAAGAGCAAAGAGCAAGCTTTCAGTTTCTCCACCAGGAGGCTCAAATCCTATCCCTTTAAACCATGGATCGTACGACGGGCTATTAACAATAGCTTCTTCTGCTGCACCATCTGCACCCCCAAACTCGGCATCTGGTGCTATGGCAAGACCATAAAAGAACTGAGCAACGAAGAGCAATACAACTACACCCACGATATACTCAAGTTTCATTCCATCGCCTCCTTTATTTTAGCAATTGTTGAAGATGATAAAACTTTGAGATCAACCAATGCATCACTTTTAACCTGAACAACATATTTCATAATAAGAGCAGTGAGAGCACCTTCAACTATTGCAACTGGAATTTGAGTTAAAGCGAATATACCTGCAAAATAGATAAAAGCACCCAAATAACCACCATAATCACCATGATAAGCCAAAGCAAGTTGCAGTGATGTAATAACATATGTTACCAAGTCTGCAATTGCAGTTGCAAGGAATACATTGAGATAGAAATTCATACCTGTTTTGGATGCTGCCTTATAGAATACATAAGCAACGAATGGACCTATTATTGCCATAGATGCAGTATTTGCACCAAGTGTCGACAGACCACCATGAGCAAGCAAAATTGCCTGGTATAAGAGAACAATCACACCGAGAACGGCTGTAATTGCCGGTCCAAAAAGAATAGCAGCTAAGCCTGTACCAGTAGGATGTGACGAACTCATTGTTACTGCTGACGGAAGTTTCAAAGATGAAAGAACAAATATGAATGCACCAGCTACCGCTATCAAAGGCACAACTTCACGCCTTTGAGAAACAATCTTATTGAGATTATACATGCCATAAAGGACAACTGGAATTGAAAAAGCAAACCATAAAATAGACCACTCAAAAGGTAACTGACCTTCCATTATGTGCATTAAATATCACCTTCCATTTTTAATCACCATACCTAATCAACTAAATTTGTGTTGGATAATGGATGTAATATGTTATGGTACATAAACATAACGATTCACGATTATGGTTAGTAACCTTATCAATATGAATAATACAAATGTGCCTATTAAGATATAGCAATACCCATATACAATTACTACTATCGCTATAAAACACACATAACTACGAAACTGGAAGATAACTGTCAAAACAGAATAAATTGTGTAATTATAAAAATGAAGCTTTTTTGAAATGATCTAACGTACGATCACAATACAGTACATATCAGAACGATTCTCCGGAGGCTCAGCCACAGTACCACATACAGCACGTTCATATGGATACCCTATATCCTCATAGATACAGATTCTGGCATCCACGTCCATTTCCTGAAGAACTGATGCCACTTCCTTAGGTCCAAAGCTGTCAGCAGGCAACAGAAAGATGTTTTTACCCAGACTAATTTCCCTGACAAAAGCTTCTTTTGCAGGAGCAGGATCCCTGCCATGTGCAGTTATGAGAGCAAGATTTGACATCTCTACATGAAAACGAGCACATGCAGCCTGTATTGAAGACACGCCTGTGACGACCCTGTCATTCTCCGTGGCAAATTTACCGAGTCCTGAGAACATTGGGTCACCTGTGGACAATATAACAGCGTCATCAGGTAAAAGATGAAGATTCTTGTAGTCCTTGATCAGATGGGATTCACATTTGATGAACTCTTCTGCAAGTTCGATGGAGCGTCTGGAACCATATACCACAGGAGCATTGCTGATGACCTCTATAGCTTCCTGGGTCAGCATCTTTGGCCCAACACCGACACCCACTATTATCATGTTTATTCCCCGCTGTCCATCAACACAGTCCCGTCCCTGTCAACAACGACAATACGGGCACCATTGCCTTTTTCCACAGCCATGTCAAAAGCCTCTTTCAGGCGCTGGTTTTGCGGATCAAGATTAAGCATTTCAACAACTGTGGCAAACCCGCTATCCTTCAGCATGTCGGGATTGCCCCATTTCAAAACAAGCCCCGGCAGTCCGCAAATAACCACATCACCATGAGCAGAATCCAGTGCTTCGGATATGCGGCTTCCTGCGAGTACAACCGTGTAATGAGGGAAGAGCATGGTCGAGTAACGTATACCCACCCTTCCGGTTGTGAGCACTACCTTGTCAGAATGCCTGATGAGATCACCTTTCATTTCTCCCAGGTGATCATTCCATGGCTCAACAAATCCCGTACTGCCAAGGACAGAGATTCCGTCAATGATACCAATACGGCTGTTCAGAGTCTCCTTCGCCACCTCTTTGCCCCTTGGAAGATAGATAGTCACCTCTGCTCCCTTCAGCCCGAGTTCGTCCACAGCTTCCCGGATGGATTCTTTTATCTGGCCCATGGGACCAGGATTGATAGCAGGGTGCCCTTTCCTGGATTCAAGGCCGCTGCGGGTGACAATTCCTATGCCTTCGCCTGCATAAACAGTAATTCCATCTGCCTCCCTGGCGTCAGCAACGAACTCAAGACCTCTGGTAATATCAGATTCATGATCGTTATTCATTTTCACTGCAACAGCATGCCCTTTGTTGCCTTTGACATCCATCTCTGCACGAAGGCCTACAGGCGTTGGTACAGAAACATGCTTCACTTCACCTGCTAGGGAAAGAACTGATGCCTTTGCGGCCAGTGCTGCAGTGGTCCCGGTAGTATATCCTCTTTTCAGTACAGAACCATCACTTAGAACTACAAGTGTTCCGTTCTTTATACCTTCTTCCAGCTCATCACGTGGCATTTTTGAGCGATCCAGCCACTCGTCTGGTATCTTTGATTTATTTACCGGGTCGATCATCTCAGGTCAATTGTAATTAATACTTTTAAAATCTACCGACTCTATCCGGTCCTTTTGAACAGCTTTGCCAGTTCATCTTTAGTAAAAGAAATCATAGTAGGGCGACCGTGTGGACATGTATACGGATTGTTGCAGCGCATCAGTTGACGGATGAGTTCTTCCATCTGTCCTGTGCTGCACACCGCGCCTGCCTTGATAGCTGCCCTGCACGCCATGGTACTGCAAAGAAGATCGTATCTTTCAGTGTCCTCTTTCACCCTTCCGGTGGAAAGGAGATCTGAAATTATATCGTGTATTACATCAGTGTCCTCAAGTTTCCCGAAAATGCTTGGAACCGTGGTCACCACATAACTTTTCGGACCAAATTCTGAAATTGAAAAACCCACCTTCTCCAGATCCGGAATGAAATCCTCAATTATAGCCTTCTCCTTCTGACTCAGGTCAAGTGTCACAGGCGTGATAAGTTCCTGCCAGGACAGATGCTGCATCCTGAGTACCTCCTCATACATTATTCGCTCATGAGCAGCATGCTGGTCGATGAGTATGAGCTTGCCATCCATCTCACATATTATGTAAAGGTCAGCGTACTGCCCGTATACTTTTACATCGGATGGTTTGAAAGAGCTGCTAAGCTCTGCCACCTCATTTGAGGTCACACTCATCTGCAGCCTCTCACTTTTCTTCAGCCTTTTCTGGGTATCCTTGGCAGGATAGTGATAAGGTTCTTTGTTCTCTTTGATGACGCTGTTTTGCGATGAACTGTCATACGATGCACCGGAAATAGAAGGCCTGTCCAAAGCATTCGACACCTCGGATTCATCCGATATTTTAATGGGCTCCTGTTCTTCTTTCACTTCCGGCTCAGATAAACGAACCTGAACAGGTACATCCTTTTTCTTAACCTGTACCTCAGGAACCAGTGAACCCCTTCCAAGGGCATCCTCAACAGCAGAGATGACCATGCCCTCAATCTCTTTTTCATGGCTCATCCGGACTTCTCTTTTTGCAGGATGCACATTTATATCCACATTTACAGGGTCGATAATAATATTAAGAAAAGCTGCAGGATAGCGGCCTTTAGGAAGAAGGGTGTAGTATCCAAGCCTGACAGCATTGCTGATCTGGTTTGAAAAAATGGACCTGCCATTTATGAAAAATACCTGAAGATCCTTTCCGCTCCTTGTGAGTTCAGGCTTTGAGATATAACCGGATATAGTAAGCAGGTCCGACTCGTATTCCAGTGGAACAAGGGAACGTGCAACATCAGCACCATAGAGATGAATGATGCTATCCAGCATTTTAGTTGATGACGGAGACCTGAGTGTAACCTTACCATCTATCACAAGAGTGAATGAAACATCAGAATGTGCAAGTGAATTCCTGGAAACGACATCGATAATATGAGCCAGTTCTGTCCTTGCGCTCTTGAGATACTTCTTACGGGCAGGCGTGCTGTAGAACAGGTCATTGACAAGTATACTGGTCCCCACAGCCGTACCTGCAGAACCTATGTTCCTGATGCCACTGCTGTCAACAACGACTTTGGTGCCTTCGATGCTGTCTTCCTGCCGGGTGACAAGCTCCACCCTTGCAACCGAAGCAATGGATGCCAGAGCCTCCCCCCTAAACCCCATCGTAAGAATGCGATCAAGGTCCTCGATAGTGTTTATTTTGCTGGTGGCATGTTTCTTAAAGGCAAGGGAAGCATCCGTATGGCTCATTCCGGCACCATTATCCACGACAAGAATACTTTTCGTGCCATACCCCCCTATTTCCACTCGAACTTCGGACGCATGGGCATCAATGGAGTTCTCAATAAGCTCCTTAACCACAGAAGCTGGACGCTCAATCACTTCTCCTGCTGCTATTTTATTGATGGTGGACTCATCCAGTAATCTTATTCTTGAACCCCTGATATCACATGCTTTATCCGTCATTTTACACTTCCTGTCCACAATAAGTATATTTATGATCTTTTGATCCTTTAACCCAAAACTATCTGATTGTTACTATTTTTGTGTTTGCATTGAGAACTTTCCTGCAACTATAACTTCAGCCTGGGAAGTATATGAGAACAAAGAACAATGGATACCCAACACAATTATAAATATTCGTGCTGTTAGAGGCAACATAAAATTAGAAGGTTCATGATGGACAATCCTGAAAAACTAAAAAATATTGTACCCTTGTTAGCTCTTCTGACAGCCTTTCCTGCTTTTTCCACAGATATGATACTGCCTGCAATTCCATCTCTTGCCCGGATGTGGAATGAGTCGCTGGCAGTGGTCAATTTGATCCTCATTTGTTTTTTCATCACTTACGGATTCTTCCTGCTTTTCTACGGCCCGATCTCAGATAGATACGGCCGCCGAAAACCATTGATGATCGGCATCTCATTGTACATATTTGCCAGTGTGCTCTGCGCAATGGCTAACAGTGCAGCCACATTGATAGCATTTCGTATATTACAGGCTGCAGGAGCTGCTGCCAGTGCATCCCTTTCCATGGCTATGACGAAGGACATATTTTCAGGAACGGAAAGACAGAGGATACTTGCCTATATAGCCATAATCATGGCACTGGCTCCTATGTTTGCTCCAATCGTAGGAGGATGGCTATTAACATATTTTTCATGGCACTGGATATTCGTTGCCCAGGGAATGATGGGGGCTATAGGCCTTCTGGGTGTACTCAGAACACCGGAAACATTGAAAGAAGCTTCACAAACCCCACTTTCAAAGGTTATGCATTCCTATAGCAATCTGTTACTTAACAAAAATTATGTAATCATGGTTCTGGTGATGTCTGTAAGCCTTTTACCGTTATACAGTTTTATTGCCGGCTCTTCAGCCCTTTACATCAACGGATTCGGACTGAGCGAGCAAAATTTCAGCTACTTCTTTGCCTTCAATGCACTGGCCCTGATGGCAGGGTCAATGTCATGCCTGAAACTGACAGACAGAATGAACCCCAGGCATCTGATAACCACCGGTTTTGCAGGAATTACACTTGGAGCAGTACTTATTCTGATAATTGGTCAGCGTGGACCCTGGAGCTTTGCAATCCCCATGGCGCTGATAACATATTCCATAGGCATCAGCAGACCTCCGAGTAACCACCTCGTACTTGAACAGGTACACAAAGATGCAGGCTCTGCTTCATCTTTATTGATATTTACCTACTTCACACTTGGAGCTGTAGGCATGTGGCTGGTGTCCCAGGAATGGATGGAACGTATGCAGATTCTGGGAAGTATCACCTTGATCTGCGGTGCTCTGACCCTGGTTGCCTGGATGATATTACAAAAGAAAGGCATTGCTGCAGGGCAATAGAATATAATGAAAATTGATATAAAAAAGTGAATGAGCACGGGATGCACCCTCGTGCTTATCTGTCCTCTTCCAGAAGCCTGCTTTTCAACTGATTGAGCCTGTTAAGTGCTTCAAGCGGTGTCATTGAATTCAAATCCATGTCCTTCAATTCACCGATTACAGGATGAGGAATAGTTTCACCGTAAGAAGCATCCTGATCGAACAGTATCACCTGAGTGTATTTGGCACTGCTGCGCTGCTTCTTCTTGCCTTTGCGATCATCCTCACTGATCATACATTCATTCTCGATATCCTCAAGGATCTCTTTAGCACGCGTGGTGACAGCATGCGGAACACCAGCTATTCTCGCAACGTGGATACCATAACTCCGGTCCGTTGCACCCGGAACTATCTTGCGCAGGAATACAAGGTCTTCACCATCCTCCTTTACGGCAATATGGTAATTCCTTACACGTTTAAGATTGCCCGCAATGTCAGTGAGCTGATGGTAGTGTGTGGCAAAAAGTGACCTTACACCCACACGCCCTTTGTTGTGAATGTATTCCACCACGGCCTTTGCGATACTATAGCCATCATACGTGCTCGTACCCCGGCCGATCTCATCCAGCAGCACCAGGCTCTTCGGGGTTGCATTGTTCAGGATGTTTGCAAGTTCCACCATCTCGACCATGAAAGTACTCTGTCCGCTTGCAAGGTCATCGAAAGCACCAACCCTTGTGAACACCCTGTCCACAATGCCGATGGAAGCATGGGAAGCAGGTACGAAGGAGCCGGCCTGCGCCATTATGACTATCATGGCAATCTGCCTCATATAAGTAGATTTACCCGCCATGTTTGGTCCGGTTATAAGCTGGAACTGGTTCTCACTGCAATCCATTTCCGTATCATTGGGAACAAAACCGCCGGGAACTGTGTTCTCCACCACGGGGTGTCTGCCATCCCTGATAAGGAGTCTGCAATCAGGAGTTATCGCGGGCCTTACATAATTATTATTAGCGGCCACTTCAGCAAGGTTTGCCATTACATCCAGCATACCAATGAAGCCAGCTGTTTCCTGTAATTGTTTTGAGTATGATGCAACAGTCGAATTGACATCGCAGAGCAACTCGTATTCAAGTGCTGTCATTTTCTCATCAGCGGAAAGGATGGCACTCTCACGCTCCTTGAGTTCAGGAGTGTAGAAACGCTCGGCATTGGTCATTGTCTGCTTCCTGATATAATCATCAGGGACCTGGGAAATGTTAGCCTTTGTTACCTCGAGATAATATCCGAAAACCTTGTTGTAACCGACCTTCATGGACTTGATACCGGTCCTTTCCCTTTCTTTCTGCTGGAACCTGGCAATCCATTGCTTGCCGTTCTTTGACAGGTCGAATAGCTCATCTAACTGCTCATTGTATCCGGCTTTTATCATTCCCCCATCCCTCACACTGAGGGGGGGTTCTTCCACAATGGCACTGTCGATCAGTTTAGCAAGGTCGTTCAGTTCCCCGAAAGAAGATAGTTGTGATACGATGCTCTCCAGTAAATCCACATCTTTGCATTCCCGGAGAGATTCAAGTAAAAGCGGAACAGCTTCAAGTGATTTTTTCAATGCTACAAGGTCCCTTGCATTAGAATTGCCATACATTACCCTTCCAACAAGCCGCTCCATATCCTTTACATATGAAAGGTGGGCACGGATGTCAAAACGGACCAGCGTATTATCATGGAGCCATGCAACCGCATCCAGACGATCATTGATAGCATCTGTCGAGACCAATGGCTTAAGAAGCCATTTCTGGAGTTGTCTCCTCCCCATTGGAGTCTTTGTCTCATCAAGCACCCCGATAAGGGAAGAATCATTGCCCTCGCCTCTTACGTTGCGGACGATCTCAAGGTTTCTCAAAGTGATGGCGTCCAGCACCATGAACTCGGAATCGAAATATGTATTGAGGGACTGCACCTGTGATAGTTCCCTCATCTGGGTATCCATTGCATAACGCAACGCTGCTCCCGCAGAAGAAACTGCACACGGGAGTTCGCTGCAACCCATGCCTTCCAGAGTTGATACTTTGAAGTGTTCACTGAGCACTTTTTCAGCCCTCTCGAAGTCAAAAGCATCCCCGTCAAATTCGTGAACGATGATCCTCAGTTCCTTCATACGTTCTGTGAGAACAGAATCCGATAGCAAGGAACGGGGCATGATGCATTCCGATGGACCCATACGTGCAGCTTCGCTCGTAATTCTGTTATATGGAGCGATATCTGTGAACTGTGTGGTAAGGAATTCACCGGTGGAAATATCCAGAAAAGAGATCCCGTATTCATCCTTTTCCCCATAGAGCGCCATGAGATAGTTGTTGGAGGAATCCGTAAACATGGAAGAATCCATTGCAGTGCCCGGCGTGACTACACGGACAACTCCCCTTTTCACCACACCCTTTGCTTTCTTCGGGTCCTCAAGCTGCTCACATATGGCAACCTTGTAACCCTTTTTGATAAGCCGGGGAAGATAAGTATCAATGGCATGATAAGGGATGCCTGCCAGCGGCATTTTATCTCCATCCCTGTCCTTCCCACGAGTGGTCAGGGTTATTTCGAGTTCCTTTGCAATGGTCTTCGCATCCTCTCCAAAGGATTCATAGAAATCTCCCATTCTGAAGAATATTAGGGCATCCTTATGCTCTTCCTTGGCCGCATAGAACTGCTGCATGGCAGGGGTTACTTTATTCATAATAGTTCACACAAAATTGGTGCTGCAAATTATCTGGTTGTTAGTATTTTTGTGTTTGCATTGGAAAACAAATTGACACTAATTTAAAAGGGAATTCTTTCTTCAAGATCAACTTTTTTCATGCTCCTGTAACCAAATACACAAAATAATTCAATAAAACATATTCATTTAAGTACTTCAAGATCCAATTTTTATTAATGGTTGATGATATAGATGATGTTCAAAGCACTGCTGAACAATACCTGGATAACAGGCTTGAACAATACAGGTCATGGTATGATAACAAATCTGTAAAAATGAAGAAGAGGTATCAGCAAACTCAAGTCATAGCAGCCACAGGAGCTGTTCTGATACCAGTTATCAACAATGTTTCCATCATAGTGCCAATCGGGAACTTGAATGTAGATGTTGCTAAATTTTCCGTAACAGTCATTGGAGTGGCAGTAGCATTTGCAATTGCGTTAGAAGGTGTTTTTCACCATAGAGAACAATGGAAGAACTATCGATCAACGGAACAATACCTGGAAACTCAAAAACAGCTATTTGTCCACAGAATTGGAGATTATGCTGAACTGGATAAAGAAAATGCATTCCGTCTTCTTGTAAACCGGATAGAAGGCGCAATTGCAGAAGAGAACGCTGTGACCTTGAATGTATTGACAAGAGTGGAATCAAATAACGGCTAATGGCAGACTATGATGTTATTTTCTATCTGAAAACTAAATCCGGAGAACAGATTAATCCTGAATAATCCTCAGCATCGTGTTCCCGCCTTTCTGGAATTCATAATTCACCTTCTCCTCGTAAACAGAGATTCCCTTTGAAAGCAGGTAGTCAATCACTTCATCAAGATGTATCGATTTCCTTGAATTCTGATCTAGCAAGGGGATATCCTTACTTCATCTGCAACTCTCAGCAGTTCATCGATCGCATGAAGGTGAAATTCAAGGAAAGCTGCTCCGAATATAAGAACAATAGATGTGACACATGTGCAAGGTCAAATGAATTATCGTCAAATGGAAGCTCTGGCAGTTCACCTGCAATATAACGACCCTGTTTTTTGCCTTCCTCAAAATCCTCAAGAAATAGCCTCATAGAGTCCATGCGGATTTTTCCCAGTTCCTCGACCGAGAAAATATTACCCCATACAAATTTATCCTGATTCGCCCGGGTCTGCTCCAGCACATCAATATATGTCTCATCGATTCTCTTTTCGATGAAATCCCTGTCAATTTATAGATAGGGTCTACGGAAACTACCGATTTACCCTGTTGTCTCATTTCATAGTTAAAACTCGCAGGATCATCACCACATCCGAGAATGGAACTGTTCAGGTCTTCCTCGCTGAGATTGAACATGTCAACATATTCCTGAAACGAACGGGCCCATGGAACAATGTTCCGGTACTGAATGGTCATAGCGGTTCATTGTTTTCGAAAAAGATAAAGGTGTTGTAATTACAAGATAAATGGCCAGAAAAACTGGAATTCAGCTTGTTCTTTGCATCAGAGCATAGCCCATTCCTATGGTATAAATGGGCATAACCAGATACCTCATGCCGATACTGTGAAGTACTGGGTAACTGTCGTCTGGAAGAATCCACCGGACACCATTGCCAGATCCAGTGCAAGATTCACTATCAACCAGATTACTCCAAGAAGGATACCTTCGTTGATGTAGCCTGTTTCAACATCCCTGAAATACCTGACAGCAAGAACGACACCCACAAGAGCACCTGTAACTACCATTATGGATTTGAAAAATGTCTCATCTATAGTGAAATTGCCCTGCCTGTCCACAAAGGCAAAGGATACGAGAAAAGGAATTAGCCACACCACCAGTCCGAAAAGAAACATTTTCAGATATTTGTTCATTTGAAACCACCCCAGAATCAATGAGCAGTATTTGGCTTTGAATTAAATATACAGTTCGTATTTTATCGCATATAAAATAAAATAAAAAGAAGAGGAGATAACCCTCTCCTTTCTTCAAACCACAGTCACATTCATTCCTTTTGCTTCAGCCACAACCTCCGGATTGTAGTATGAATATGCCTTGCTTTCAGACACAATAGCTTTCACAGGGAACAGTGCTCTTACCTGCATACTGAGGTTCAGTTCCTCACCCGGCTGCATGTCATCGATGTAGAGGATAACTTTTCTGCCTGCTATCTCGTAACGGGTTATCAGGGCTTCCTCCTTGAGAAGTTCAAGGCTTGAAGATACCGGACTGAAACCTGTCGGAACTGCGAGGTCCACTATCATCATTCCACTTGAAGTGATGCTGCCAGCGATGCCACGAATTCCGTTGTACTTCACATGGGCATTCACCGTAACAATATCATTCACGGCAACATCTGTGGAATCGTACTCCACATCAAGCTCGATCTCGTCCTGTTCAGTGACTTCAGGCAGGATGACATTGAAACGCCTTACAAGCTGGTAATTCAGGTCTCCCGTACCTTCCATTTCAAGTTTGAGTTCTGAGGTACCTTCGGGAATCTCAATTATCTGCACCACATCGAAGTTCTGCTGGTTAACATCCACTGATCTTATCTCAGTGCCGTCAGCGATCACATGCACTGTGGCATCGATATCCCTGCCTGCGGATGCTGCTGCGCTCATCAGTGCCCTGAAAGCCATGACGGTATCCTGAGTACTGGAGAAACCACCGTTGGAATTGCGCTGTGCGGATATCCATTTCAGAGATGAGATAGCTGTGGGGTTCCTGGCTTCTATCATAGCAAGTGTCGCATAGGCTGTGGTTTCCACATTCTTGCTTGAAGGAGCTATAAAACCATAGCCACCGTACTCGTATGGCATTGGCACATTTCCGTCACCATAACCCCAGTAAGTACCATCATCATCCTGCTTTGCAATTGCCAGCAGGTCGTTCAGGGCCTCATCGGCAAAGGGACTGTTGAGTTTCTGCAGGACAAGAGTTCCGATTGCCAGTGCATAAGGATCGTCCTGGCTGGCAAGGTTGTCCTCAAGATACTTCTGTGCATTTGCCATGACAACAGGGCTTGCAGCACCATACTCATCCAGTGCGAGGGTCACATATGCAGTCAGTGCATAGGTTCCGCTCACGCCACCCATCATGTCCTGATGTATCACAAAACCGACCTGCTCCCATGAACCATCTTCCTGTTGGTGGGATTCTATCCAGTCCGCAGACTCGGAAAGAATGTTCTCATCAATGGTTGTCACATCCCTTGCACCACTGAACTGGGACAGCACGAAAGATGTCAACCAGAGACTGCCACTCTCATCGCTCTCACCAAATGCTGAAAAAGAACCATCATTGTGACGGTAGGTCAGTTCACGCTGGTAACCTGTGATTATATACATCTCAGCCTTCGCCCTCATTTCAGGATTATCCTGTCCGGTTGCCTTCAGGTAGCGCAATACCTCAACATCAGTTGAGAAGAGCATCATGTTCTGCTCACCGCATCCGTAAGGCATACCCAGCAGGTCATCCACTCCGCTTATGCTCTGTGCAACTATACTTGGAGTAAAGCTCACAAGTACTTTTTCGGAATCCTGTACTATATCCGCAGGAAGTGTTGTATCGAGTTCCACAGAACCATTGCTGAGCACTCCGTTATCAACAAGCTCACGGGTTGCACCTTCTGCTTCCACGATCATATCCTTCCTGACAGCATCCGCCCTCTTAGTTGTCTGGCCTGTTATCTCTACGATGTGCTTGCCAACTTCTGTAGGGCTTATTGTGAAGCTGGCATACCCGACACCATTGGCATCCACAGTGACTGTCTGCACATCATCACCAATGATATCGAACCAGTCAGCACCTGAAAGTGTGAGTTTAACATCCTGCTCAGTATCAAGATAATTGTAGACCTGCACCTGCACAGGGAATTCCTCACCCCTTGTTACAGAGTAGGGCAGGTCCGGGTCAACGAAGAAATCCTGAAACACCGTCAGGCTGGATTCGGAAATACCAATCCCTTCAGGACCTGATGAGACTGCATGCAGCCTCCATGTGGTAATGCTGTCAGGTGCTGTCAGGCCAAGACTTGCAAGACCGGCATCGTCAGTGAGTAGTTCAGGCATCCAAACCCATGTTTCCGGGAAGAACTGGCGCACACGCTGAACCTCTGCAAGCTCACCACCTTCTCCAATATCCTCGCCTGCTGAATCTGTGGGTTCTGCAGCCATTGCAGGCATCTCCATCATTGCCTCTTCTTCTACCACCATATCATCCATAACTGCATCCACTTCCATGCCAAAACCTGCGAATTTAGCATTATCGATTCCTATAGAGGTAGAACGAGGCACATCGATTCCCGGTGATGACATCACAACCATACCGGCACTTTCCAATGTATCGTATGCTCCTTCCACGTACCACGAAGGATGAGATTCTGCCATTGGCTCCATGAAACGCTTCTCCAGTTCATCGAACACCTGTTTGAGATTGAGCCTGCCTTCGCTAAGAGCATAGACCGACTCATCGACGATGGAGAAACCTATCATTGATCTGCTTCCTGCATCGAAATCAACCGTTACATTATCTCCTGGCTCAACAGTTTCACTGTCAAATGAACTACCCAGATCAACCTGTGTGGAGAATTCCACATCGAATGGAAGCACATCCACAGACACTTCGCTGTTGGGGTTTATCATGTAAGCCACAACCTTTGCCTGAGGGCTCATCTGTGGTGTCACAGGTATGTTGATATCCGGTTCGTCACTGGTTGCCGAATATACGGTCCTGCCGTTTGCAAACACATCATAGAACACAGTTCCCGGATTTGTCGAGTAAACACGGAAAGAGATTGTATCCCCAACCTCCGGTACACCTTCACTTGTCTGTGTGATGTGTATGAAACTGGCACTTGGCGAATAGGCAGCATTCAGGGATTCGCTGGCCATTGCATCATCAGCATACGCATCAATGAAAAAGCGGTTGGTATTATTTGGAATATCATACTCCAGCATTGCAACACCGCCCTCTGTTGTTACAGTTTCCTCGTTCTCAGTGATATCGTATGAATCATCCCTGACACGGGTTTCAACTGTCACTTCAGCATCCACAGGATTGCCACCCGGATCTTTTGTAACCAGAAGTACCTGCAATGGCATTCCCGGTTTTATGGTGCTTGATTCAGGTATAAGCTGGATAACAAGTGGAGATTCGGATATCGTAAGCAGCTTGTTACTGGTCTCGCTGTGATTTCCTGTGTCTGTGACAGTCACGTTAAGCATGAGACTTGCCTGTCCTCCTGCACCATATGTTCCGGCAGCGTATTTTACGGCAGGAAGTTCGAACTCAATAGTTCCGCCTTCAAGTGTTCCTGAAAAGGTTGCATACTGTTCCCATTCGCCCACGTAGCGTGAAGCTTCCACAAGCACTTCTCCCTCAACTTCCTTACCAAAGAAGTAGTTTGCAGAAACAGTGCCTGTAATCTCATCTGATACAAGGAACCATTCCTGTGGTGTTTCCAGTGAGACATCGAATTTAGGAAGCACATATTTGTCCACCTGAATATCCACATTGGAAGACGAATCACCTGCTGTTGCAATTATCTTCCATGTACCCAGGTTCAGTTCGGATGCAAGGGGCAGGTCAAATGAAGCAACACCATATTCGTTGGAACTCAGTTCCTCCTTGAAGACCTTGATGCCTTTAGCATCTGTGATCTCAACGGTGATGTCCTCTTCCACAGGAATAAGGTTGTTGTTGAGGGAAAGAATCCTGCCGTGTATTGTCTGCCCCGGTTTGTAAATTGGCTTGTCTGTCTCAATGAACAGAGGATTGTTATTCACCACTTCCACAGTTGCCTTGAACTCAGTATCAAATCCCGATGGCTTTGCAGTAAGTACATAGGTTCCTTCTTCAACATCAGGAACTTCAAAGGAAGCCACAACATTTCCAGACTCTGACGTAGATGCCTGGATAAGAGTTATCTCATTATTGTCTTCGTCTGTTAGTGTATATTCCACACATCGGGCCACGGGCTGGTTATCTGAGAAAGCCGCCATTGTCACCGAACTCTCCCCGCCTGAGAAGAGCATTTTTGGTGCAAGTATCAGGAACTCATCACCTGATGAAGCTACCTGGCCACTGCACGGACCTGCTATACTGGACGGCAGACCTGAATTTACCGTATCGTTTCCGATACACCCCGATATCAAAACTGCAAACAACGATACAATAACTATGAATGAAACTGTCTTTTTCCCTGTGAAGTTCATTTTTACCACTCCGGATTTGTAAATAATTAGTTCTTACAACAGATTTAGGAATAGAACGGTATATACTTTGCTTAAACTTCAAAGATGTTCGAAGTTATATGGATAGGTACAGGTTGATTTTGAAAAATGGAAAAAAAAAATACTGCTTTTAGAGTTCATCCTCCAACCAGCCTCTTCGTGATCTCTGCAACATGTCTCCCCTGAAACCTTGCAATCCCAAGCTCGTTCTCGCTTGGCTGTCGTGTATTAGCACCGCTGCCAGCAATTGTTGAAGCACCATATGGACTGCCACCTGTAATCTCCTCAAGTGTTGACTGTCTTGTTTCTGAATATGGAACACCGACTATTATCATACCATGATGCAGCAGGGTTGCGTGGAAACTCAGTATTGTTGATTCCTGACCGCCGTGCTGGGTGCTGCTTGATGTGAAAACACTGCCCACTTTTCCGATGAGAGATCCTTTCACCCAGATGCCGCCTGTCCTGTCAAGAAATGCACGCATCTGTGCAGCCATCATCCCAAATCTTGTTGGCGTACCAAAGATTATGGCATCTGCCTCGGTGAGGTTCTCAATGGTTGCAACAGGGATGTGCTCAAAACTCTTTTTGGATTCTGTAGCTCCCATCTTTTCCAGTATATCAGGTGTGAAAGTTTCCGGGACCTGGAACAGGCCAACATCAGCTCCTTTGACTTCCCTGGCACCTTCTGCAACGGCTTCAGCCATTTTGTAGTTGTGACCGTACAGACTGTAAAAAATAACATTTATTTTCATATTCCCACCTGTTTGAATGACCATGGTTGATGGCATTGACAGCATAGGATATGGGGAGATGACATGATAAATAATTTCCTCAGTTGTTCCTGATAAAGCATTACTTTAAATAGCAAATGTTAGATATAACTCACATAATAAGATTAATATCTAACATAATGTTAGAATTAACTATTGAGGAAATTACATGGGTAAACTGGAAAAATATATCAAGATCAGTTACACACTGGCTTTGGCATTCATCATGGCAGGAATCGCACTGGTTGCAATGTTCAAAGAATACCAACAAGTCGGTATCAGCCTGATAAACATAGGGTCTATCATCCTCTTTGTCACATTCATCAGAGCGAAAAGATACCGCAGTGGTCCTGTAAAGGATGAAAGAACAATAAAGATAGGGGCTTATGGGCTTTCTTACTCATGGCTGATAACATTCATCCTGATATCCATATTATTCTGGGTAGAGGAATTCGAACTGGCACAGATAACCGTAAAGCAAGTACTGGCAATACTTATGTTCACAATGATAATCACCGCAAAAGGTATTCAATGGTATCTCTTTAGAAAAGGGGATGTGGAATAAACCGGAAACCACAGGGGTGATTCAATGAAGACGAGGATCAAGGAACTCAGGGCCAGATATGACATGACCCAGGAGGAACTTGCAAACAAAGTTGGTGTCAGGCGGGAAACCATCGGTTTTCTGGAAAAAGGGAAATATAATCCCTCACTAAAACTTGCATATAAAGTAGCAAAGACCCTGAAGACGACTATAGATGAACTGTTCATCTTTGAGGACTCGGACCTCGAATAATAAATGGAGATAATCATGGAAGCAAAAACAAAAGTGTGGCTTGCAGAAGATGGAAAACCCATCATCGGCGCAGGTAAAGTAGAGCTGCTCAAAGCCATAGATGAGGAAAGGTCACTTCTCAAAGCCTGCGAGAAAATGGACATATCCTACAAACACGCATGGAACGTGCTGAACAAGATCAGTGAAAGGCTTGGGAAAGATGTGGTCACCACCGTTAGAGGCGGAAAGAGTCAGGGAACCTTCCTCACAGATGAAGGACGCAAGCTTATCAGTGAATATGAAATGAACAGGAAGTTCATTAACAATACTATGGAAGACGAAGGTTCGTGGGAGAACATAGGACTTGCCATATCTGCCCGTAACAAGATCCCTGCAAAAGTTATTGGTGTGGAAAATGAAGGACTTGTATCAAAGGTCAGGCTGGAGATCGAACCATCGGCACTTACATCAGTTATAACTTCAGAAGCGGTTGACCGACTCAACATTAAAGAAGGAGACAAGGTGTTTGCGATAATCAAGTCTACTGAAGTCCTTATTGGGAAAGAGATAAAGAGGGATTAAAAACCTTTATTTTACATATCTGCCATTCAAAAACCGTATATACTTTTAGGAACCATTTTAAGTTAATAAACTATGGGGATTAGTTTACATTAATTCAATGTGGGGACATTATGTCGAATAAAGATGATTTTTCGTGGGAGAAAGGCAAAATCACAACCGGCAACACTCTTGGAAAAATTGTAACTATACCTGTTAAGGAAGATACAGATATACCTGACAAAGCTAAATTGAGTGTTGAAGGACAAAATGATATAGTCATCGATGAATTCAAAGAAAAGATGGCAGAAGTTCTTTCCAGAGAACTTCGCAAAAAGTAAAAGAAGCTATCCTTTTTTAAAATTCTGTTTGTATATGCCATTAATTATGAAGGGTATCAGGATTAGTGCAAACATTGTCTTTATTCCGGGAGTAAGTACATCGCTTGCGCTACCGACAATGGAACTGGCCTCAATACCCAGTCTGAAATAGATGGCATCAAGAAACAGCCCGAATGCCAGCGAGCACAATGCTATCATTCCAAGGTACAGGGTTGCACTTCTTCTTCCGAGGAATTTTGCGACCATTGTAATAGTTGCCGCATTTGTAGCAGGCCCGGCAAGCAGGAACACAAAAGCAGTTCCCGGACTCATTCCTTTTGAAACAAGTGCAGCTGCCAGCGGTGTTGATGCTGTGGCACATATGTAGAGTGGTATACCTATGACCAGCATAATCAGCATTGAGAAAATGCCACCTCCAAGATAATCACCCACCAGGTCATCAGGTATCATATAGGAGATGACCCCGGCAATCAGGATACCAACTATTAACCATGTGGAGATATCCCCGAGAAGCTCAACGAAAGAATACCTGAAAGCTTCCTGCAACTTGCGAAGAGTTGAAGCGTCTGCAGCCGAAAATGAACTATTGTTGCAGGAGCATGAGGAGTCACTGCATGCTGCCATAGGCTGCATCATGAGAATGTTCTTCTTCTGAGATGCTACTTCCTTTTTTTCACCCATTACATTTTCTGCAATTCCCGTAAGTAATGCGGTTACCATACTGGCAAGGGGACGGAATACAGTCATAATAGGATCCAGCAGTGCATATGTGATAGCGATAGAATCAACTCCTGTCTCCGGGGTTGATATGAGGAAAGAAAGAGTTGCACCTTTTGTAGCACCCCTGTTCTTCAATGAAAGGGCAGTCGGAACTACACCGCATGAACACAGTGGCAGCGGGATACCAAGCAGAGACGCATTCAGGGCTGACCTGAACTTTCCTGCAGACTTACCCAGATACTTCAGAATTTTTTCATCCGGGACCATTACATGCAAAATACCTGCAACTGCAAATCCCAGTATAAGATAAGGTGCCGCCTCTTCAAACAAATCCCATGATTCAGCCAGAACACCTGAAATGATCGATAACAGAGTGTTTAAGAATGTCATTATTTTGTCTCCTCCACATGTTCCCTGCACATAGACATGAATAGTTCAACATGCCCGTCAGCCAGATAATAAACTGCGAACCTGCCTTCTTTTTTCACCCTCACAATATCAAGTTGCCTGAGATGTTTCAGACTATGGGAGATCGAAGACTGGGTCATTCCCAGTGCATCTCCTATCTCTTTCACACACATTTTCCCCTGTAATAGGAGGAACAGTATCTTCAGGCGCGTGGTACACTGGAGAGCATTAAATATCCGGCACATGGAAGAAATTGATTCTTCTGAGGGCAGGTTTCTGACTTTTTCATTGATGGAGCTATCATCCGCACAAATATGATCCATAGTTCTTATGAACACATGAGCATATGAACATATAATAATATAACCCTGAGATCAGAGCACAATACAAAAAACAAACAGGGTTCCGTATAAAATCAAGCTAAGATAGTCGCTGCTCTTAAGCTCCAGTACATGCATGGATGTGCGCCCTATACCCACATAACAACGACTTTCCATCGCAAGAGCTACTTCCTCGACTGCACGTACAGAAATACTGATAAGCGGTACAGAAAAAGAGAATATGGCTTTTACCGGCTCTTTTTTAATATCCAGACCACGGGAAAGCTGGGCATCCCGGAGGGTTCTGAAATTATCATACAACATTGGCACAAAATAGATAGACAGGGACATCATCATTGCAAGGTCATGAGAAGTTATCCCGATGTATTTTAGTGGCAGAGGGCGAAGAAGCCTTTCAATCCCTGCTGTTATTTTCGAAGGAGATGTAGTTGCTGTGAGCAATGCCGCAAAGAGTAACAGAAAAATAAAGCGCAGAGTGAGAATAGTACCAAGTATCAGGCCTTCATAGCTGGCAGTTAGCCATTTGAAATGAAAAATGGCCGTCCCTTCTGTGAAAAATAATTGCATCAGGAAGAGTAACAGAAAAAATAGCATCATTGGACGTACCGAACGGGCAAAGTGCCTCAATGGCAGTTTACATGCCACCAGAAGGAACGTGAAAACAAGAGTAATCAATGCAATCTCTTCAAAAGATGAAGCTTCAAGGATGCATATGCTTGCAAGCATAAGACCAAGTATCTTTGTCCTCGGATCGAGCCTGTGAAGTATGGAATCACCTGGGATGAAGGACAAAAATAGATTATCCATGCTGCTTGTCCCCTATTTCTTTCAATGCATTGTTTATCTCCAAAAAAGCATGATCAACAGAGTAAATGTCATCACGAACGTTGAAACCTGCTGACTGGAGCTCTTTCATAAGAGACGTTATCTCCGGCAGGGAGGAGGGTGCTGACCTTAAGTACTCTTTCGGAGTACCGATGAAATCAATTCTCCCTTTTTTAAGAATTAGCACTTTTTCTGCGAAGGGAAGAAGTTCGCATATCTGATGTGAAACAACAACAATGGAAATTCCCGAACTATGTAATTTGCCCAATATTGAAAGAAGAGAAGAACGATTCTCCGGGTCAAGCCCTGAGGTCGGTTCATCCAGAACCAGATATTCAGGTTCCATAGAAAAAACTCCTGCCAGTGCCACAAGTCTCATCTGACCGCCACTGAGGCTGAATGGTGAGAGAACGGAGATGTCTTCAGAAAGACCCACTAAATTCAAGGCATCATTGACCTGTTTGCCCAGAGCCTCACCCTTTGAACCGAAATTGGAAGGTCCAAAGGAAACATCCTCATAAACGGTCTTCCCGAAAAGTTGTTTTTGTGGATATTGCATTAGCAGACCCACTTTTGACCTCACTTTGCTGTCCCGGGTGTTAATTCCGCTTACTGTTACCGAACCTGAGTGAGGTTTGAGAAGACCATTGAAATGCCTGAGCAGAGTGGACTTACCAGAACCGACCTCTCCGCCTATAAGGACAAACTCACCTTTGTTTATCGAGAAACTTATGTTGTCCAGTGCAAGTTTTTGAAGTGGTGTTCCCCTGTTATAGCAGAAACTCACGTTTTTCACATCAATTGACATAAAACCTCCCGGAGTTCCTCCTTGGACAACGGAAGGAGAGACGAATCAATGATATTTTCGTCTGCGAGCCTTCTGGCAAGTTCAATTACCGGTGGAAGGTCAAAGCCAAAGCTTACCGGATTTTCCTTGCTTAATATGGCACGCGGGTTTCCATCATGAATTATACGTCCTTTGTCCATCACAACAAGTCGATCTGCATAAACAAGTTCTTCCAGGCGATGAGTCACATATACAACAGTAGTTCCGTTTTTGTGTAATTTCTTAATGATATCAAGAATGTCCTTCCGTGTATTGCTATCCAGCATGGAAGTGACCTCGTCAAATAGTATTACCTCGGGTTCCATGGCAAGAACGGATGCAAATGCAACCTTTTGTTTCTGGCCACCGCTTAATGTACGGGGAGTGTGGTTCCTGTGTTCCAGCATACCCACTCCCCGAAGGGATCTGTTTACGAGGAACTGTATCTTTTCGGCCGGGAGAGCCAGGTTCTCCGGACCAAACGCAACATCCTCTTCCACAGTCATTCCGATGAACTGTGAACCAGGGTCCTGAAAGACCATACCTGCTGTATGACGAATTTTCAGGATGGAGAAGGTGTCAGATGTATCCATTCCCTTTACGATAACAGAACCTTCAGTGGGCAGGAGGAGGCCATTCATGTGACGCAAAATTGTTGATTTGCCACAACCATTCTTTCCGACTATGGCTACAAATTCACCTTTATGGATATTCAGGTCAACTGAATCCAGTGCCAGTGTACCATCAGGGTAGCGAAAAGTCAGGTTGTTTATGCGAATCATGTAACCACATTTCAAATAGGATATCTTGATGCGATTATTGCAGCAGCAAGTAATTTAAGGATAGCTCCCGGGACATAGGGAAGCAGACCTATAGCTACAGCTTCGGGGAGAGTGAGACTTGCAACGTTCATGAGTTGCAAAATACCGAAAATATAGATAATAAAAAGACCTGTCAGCATGAACAGTGCATTGAAATGGACCTTGTCCCTGCCATATCGGTCGCATAAGACCCCGATTATCAGTGCAGCAAACATGAAACCTACAAGATAACCACCGGTTGGTCCGAAAAGCACACCCAGACCGGAACTGCCACCTGAAAATACAGGAAGACCTGCAATTCCCAGAAACAGGTAGACAATTACACTTATCGTACCCCATCTTGCACCAAGCATTGCCCCTGCCATCAATACGAAAAGAACCTGCAATGTAATGGGGACCGGACTTACAGGCACAGGGATTTTAATATATGCCCCAACTGCCATCATGGCAGCAAACAGAGAGGCAAAGACCATTTTTCTGATGTTGCTATTATGAGAGTATACTTTGTCCTTCATAGATTCACCAATCGTATAGAAAATATAGAATATATAACCGGTCATCGAATGTTGACAAACTACACAGCATTGTAGACCTTATGGATAATTCAGGGTTTACAAAATATATAATCCTTATGCAAGAAGACAAAGAATAGTAGAATAGAAATAAAAGATAGTGGAGTGCAGGAAAAACCTGCACAGAAAAGAAAATTTACATATCCATATCAGGCTGTGGCATGCCTGGTGGCATTGCGCGGCCTCTGCCGCTTGCTGCTACAACATCATCGATCCTAAGGATCATGACTGTTGCTTCGGTAGCTGCATTGATTGCCTGGGTCTTTATTCTGAGTGGTTCGAGTACATCGTTCTCATACATGTCTATGACCTTTCCGGTATAGACATCGAGACCCATGTTCTTGTTACCCTGCTCGTGCTGTGAACGCAGCTCAACAAGCTTGTCTATTGGGTCAAGACCTGCATTTTCTGCGAGGGTCTGAGGGATGATCTCGAATGCTTCTGCAAACTTAGCGACTGCAAGCTGCTCTCTGCCCTTAAGTGTTGATGCATATTCCCTGAGCCTGAGCGCAAGCTCGATCTCCGGGGAACCGCCACCTGCAACAATGCTGCGGTCTTCCAGTGCTACACCAATGACACAGAGTGCATCGTTCAGTGCGCGCTTAAGACTGTCAACTATGTGTGTTGTACCACCGTGGAGAATGACTGATGCAGTCTTCTCTTCCTTACATCCAAGGAGGAAGGTCATCTTTGAACCATGGAGATTCTTTTCTTCGATGGAGGCAGCTGAACCGAGGTCCTCAGGCCTGATGTCAGTTACATCCTGGAAAAGTGTTGCACCTGTTGCCTTTGCGAGCTTCTGAAGGTCGCTCTTTGTGATCCTTCTGCATGCATAGATACCGGCCTTCTCAAGATAGTACTGTGCAAGATCGTCAATGCCCTTCTGACAGAAGACTACGTTTGCGCCACTTGCAATGATCTTGTCTACCATTTCCTTGACCATTTTCTCTTCCTGTTCAACGAAGAGCTGCATCTGGTCAGGTGATGTGATCTTTATCTCTGCAGTTTTCTCGATCTTCTGGAACTCAATTGCAAAGCTTGCAAGGAGGATCTTTGCGTTCTCGATCTTCTTTGGCATGTTAGGTCTGACCCTTTCCTTATCAATTACAAGACCTGTGATAAGTTCTGTGTCAAGGATACTGCCACCTTCACGTTTCTCGATGGTGATATCACCTACATCGACCGTGATGCCCTCATCAGTTTCTTCTGCAACTGAAAGTACTGCATCAAGAGCGATCTCAGCGAGGAAGTCCTTGTACTCTCCGGCAGCCTTTCCTGTGAGAGAGGTCTTTGCCAGTTTCTTCAGGGTTTCCCTGTCGTCCTTGGATACTTCAATGGTAATGGTCTTCAGGATCTCAACAGCTTTCTTTGCTGCATGCCTGTAACCTGTTGCAATGATCGTTGGGTGAACTCCTTTAGCAATGAGCTCTTCTGCCATTGTGAGAAGTTCTCCTGTAAGTACAGCTGCTGTTGTTGTACCATCGCCAACCTCATCATCCTGTGCCTTTGAAACTTCAACTACCATCTTTGCAGCTGGGTGTTCAATGTCCATTTCCCTGAGGATAGTGGCACCATCGTTAGTGATGACGATATCTCCAAGTCCATCAACAAGCATCTTATCCATACCTTTTGGACCAAGGGTGGTCCTTACTGCGCGTGCAACTGCTTTGCCTGCAAGTATATTAATGCTCTGAGCATCCCTTGCGCGGCCACTGTTGCTCCTGTTCCCTAAAGCGTACGTAGGCTGTCCTGCCAATTTTTAACCTCCTAATAATAATAAATTCTATAATAGAGTAATATTAGTCATAATTGAGTACTGTTACTCGTACTGCTCAATCTAAATGCAGGCGGTTCTATATAAAGATAACTGATGAGGAACAGATAGTTTTAAGAAAAATATTATAGCCACATATCTAAATAAAATATATAATCTGTAGAATATGCCACTCTGTTTTTTTAAAAATCAAAATAAAAAGCCTTAATAGCAGGCCTTCTTACCCGCCATATAACTTATCCACATGTCCAAGTATTATACTATAAACAAATGTTTTGTACATTTTCCTATCAGGAATATCAAAAATGGCCATGCCACCAGCATTCCATGAAACATTGGTTATTATTCTTTTCTGCTCCATTTCGTCAATTACCTGCTTGAGTGTGGAAAGATCATCGACTATTTGCCTCCAGTCCCCCGCATGAACTTCTGAAGAGCTGGTCCCTCCCGCAAGTTCCAGCTGCTGTAGGGCAAATGTATAGACCTGGAACAAATGAATATCATCCTTTGTTAACTCGATCAAACCGGTTTTAGCATCCTGCCGCAAGACTTTCAAAACGAGTGGAATATCAGATGAGCTTAAAGTATTCTTGCCTATTTTCTCAGTATATATATTGATTTCCTTCATTTTTACACCCGGGACAGTAAACCCCAATTTAAGATGTTCTTTTATGCAAATAAGCGTTGCTCAAGGATTGACAAGAAAACTGGAAAGTACAGGAAAATGGGATAGCCAACGCTTTACATACGGGCAGGCCTAAAGGTTAGCAGGTCCTGTTTACAGGCCTAGTATGAAATAAGTGTCTGGATGCAGGCACTTTTAACGAAATTGATCATATTGCACCTGAGTTCGAACTCCTGTTCTGAAAGATCATCTGTATCCAGATATCTGCAGAACATTTCCCTGAACTCATCAAATTTCTGTTCGTCTTGTTCCTTCATGGTTCCCTCTGAGTTACAAATATTCATATCCATCATATATATCTTTTACATTATATAAAAATATATTGTTGCCGATTTACCTGTGAAATCACTAAGCATTGGTAAAAATGAAAATAATACAGTTTCCTGATAAATTAACCATCAACCAGGAGATTAAATAAAAAATAGAGGGACAGAAAGTACCTTACTCACTGTCGCCTACAGTAATGCTGTATTCAAAGTTATCAGTGTTCCCGGAGAGAATGCTTAGCTCCCATTCACCAACGCCACCGGTTGCCTCATAGACCTCGGTGTAAGTTGTTGAATATTGCTTGTATGCGGATGATACAGATGAATACAACACCACATCATTGTTTCCGAAGTTCACAGAACCTTTGCTCATTGTCTTTACCAATTTGAGTTCAACTTCTTGAGCACCCTTTTTCAGCACAATATCAAAGGATGGCTGTTGTTTTGCAGACCCGCCTTCGTAACCTGAATATTCATACTGGTTTGTTGACACCTCTATACTGACAGGTGCATCGGAAAAAGTGCTGAATTCTGTTGTAAACGGCTCTGATGGTTGCTTCCATACGTTAAGATACAGCTGAACCTGGTTCTCCCATTCATTCAATGCAGGGTCGTCTATTCCAAGGTCAATGGACGTACTGTAGCTGCCCTGAATGCCCTCCGGTATTTTCATGTGTATCTTTACAGTTGCTGTTTCACCGGCTTTTACCTTTGAAGGAGCATCCATAGTTATGGAATCCTCACCGAAGACTTCATCGAATGATGCCCGTCCCGGATCGTAGTATGATATTTCAGGAGACATTTTGCTTGAGATAAGTTCCGGACTGATGGCAATATCCCTGTCACCTACGTTTACAAGTTTGATCTCGTAATCGTATTCCTTGCCTGCTTCAACTTTGTCGTTGATGTAGTTACTTGAAACCTGAATGCTTGGTGGTATCCAGACCTCTACTGATAGGTCAAGGGAGTTACCATAGTATATTGATGAGATCTTGTAATCTGCTTCGATGTCCCCGACATCCTCACTGATGGATGACCTGTCAAAGACTATATTAGCATTGTAGTAGCCCAAATCTGCATCATCAGGTATTGCTACCTCTACTGTGAATTCCTTTTCCTCATCAGGCTGCATTGTTATATTCGAGGGCGTTACTGTGACCCATTCCTCTTCAAGGTAGTTCTCAGTGTATGGCTGCAATACCATTATAGGGTCAGTGGTTACGGCTTCATCATCCCTGTTGATAACGATGATGGAAACAGAACTTGTTTCACCAGGCTGCAATTGCAGGTACGAATATGATGGCTTTACCTGAAGCTTGTCATATCCCATGTCAGGAATACTGATAGCCTCTACCTCTTCTGCATATGAAATACCTATAAATGATCTTTCGGAAACGAGTGGATTCATCAACGGGACCGCATCATCTGCCATTGCCCCTGTGGCAAAGACGGCACTGACAAGCAGCAATCCCATTGTAATATATAGCGGAGTTTTATTCATAATAGCATACTTCCTCTTTAGTTCTCAAATCATAGAAGCACACGCACATATTAAAGAATTGTCTAAACTTCAACTTAATTGGTAGTTATAACAGCCTATAGATGCGGAAGAAAAATAATATATAATGTGATGCTGCGATGGCAAAGACGAACCTATTTACTATAATCAAAATCAGTAGAATATTTATATATTCAAATGATAGGTTATTCTCATGCAGAAGAAAAGGTATCCAAAAGGCCATTTTATAGCAGTTGGCATGGTCATAGGCATCCCCCTTGGAATTCCGATAGGTCTTTTGTTAGGCATGATTGCCATCGGGCCGGCAATTGGAGTAGCCGTTGGAGTGGGAATTGGAACTTACCTGGAAAAAAAGTATAACCCGAATCCTTTGCCAATGACAGTTGAAGAGGAAAAACAAAGAAAGAAGATCCTTCTGGCACTTGGAGGAATTTTCCTGCTTGGAATCCTTGCATTCATTGCTTTGATAATGATGATGAATAGCGGTATTTAAGCATAATATTCATCCTCAATTATTGACACTCCTAAAAAATAGATATTTGGTGTGATCAATTACACACCAAACAAGTAACGATCTTATTTGCGCTCTTTAATAAACACTGCCGCAAAGAGAGCAAACAGGCCCACTAACATTTCAAATCCAGGAGTAGATGGTGCAGTTTCTGAATCCGCCTCATCTGGAGAAGAGGCCATTTCTATTGCCTTGACCTCTTCAGCGGAAATTGCCCTCTCACCAAATATCATAGGGTCACCTTCGTAACCCAGAGCAGCAAAGTCCATTTTTCCGCCATCAAGATGGCAATCTATGCATCCAAGGGCATCTTCTTTAGGAGCCACTTCATGGTTTATGCTTTCATACAGCGATGTTTCCACAAACTCATATTGACCACTGTAGGGCATGTCAACATAATCCATTCCAGCCCGGGATGATCTGTCCCAATCATAGCTGGCCCAGTAAGAGTCTTCTCCTCCAAACAGATCAGGTATGATCAGATAATTGTATTTTGCATCACTTATCTGTTTTGCAAGATGGATCTTGAACGGATATATTTTTGAATTCGCATCATAACGATCACCTATGGGAGCAGAGAGAACGGTCACACCCTCCGAAGCAACCTTGTCCCCCAGGAAATATTTATCGAAGCTTCCATTGAACCAGGCATAAGTAGGGGTTACGTTCATACCCCATACGAATTCGCCCTTCATCATGTTATAGGTGGCCTGCCCATATTCATCGGTTGGTATGTTATCAATGTCCTGTCCTGCTTTGGACCAGTCCCAGTACATCTTTGTTGGTACCTCACGGGCAAATGCCGGTATGTGACATGTTTGACAGGCGATGGAATCCGAGTGGTCATTAATACGATCCTTATATTCACCCTGATGTGGTGTGTCACCATGGCAATCGGAACACAACACTCTACATTCAGACCCGGGAACACCGGCAAATCGGCCTGCTACATTGTGTGCAGTTGTTTTGTGACAATTCTGGCACTGGAAATCCATTCCACCCATATGAACATCAAGTTCTCTTGAAGGATCAAACAATGCAGATGACATGTCACCATGCTTTACGTTGTCACCACCACCACCATAGAAGTGACAATTACCACCACATGTGTCCCGTGTGGGACTTCCCACACTTTGGGCCACAGCTGCAAGGTCAACTGATGGGTCGACTGCTCCTGCAGCCGTCGGTATTTTCTTGTAGGTCCCTGTGGTCTCATGGCACACTACACAATCTATGTTCGATTCATTGGTGAAGTCAAAGGTATTATCCTCCCAGCCGTAACCAGTGTGGCAGGAAGTACAGCGAGGCTCATTAGATGCGACTGCAATGCAAAAATTATTGATCACTGTCCGCTTGCCTTCTCCTTGAAATTTTTCGTCTTCACATCCGCACTCTGCACATGTTGTCCAGAGCCAGTGAGTTGAATTCAACATGTCTGCAGCCTGTTGAGAATGGCATGAGATACACTCAGCAGTCACATCCGATCCTACCTCGTAGGAACCATCAAGGAATGAATGGTTCAGATAAGATGCAGAGGATGCCAGGGACAGAGTCACCACGCAAGCCAGCAAACAACAGAACCCAATATAAATATTGTGTTTCATTTTACACCCCAATCGATAACGATAATCCAGCTTAGTTTAGTACTATATAAAGTTGAAAAGTGATTCTATTTAAGTATGGGGGAAAGCTGCTGGAAGTTTGCGATTACACAGTGTTAACTGAATACATTATTGTTGCTGAAGGAAAAGCGAGGATTCTAAAAACAGGAGTTGAACAAAAAAAGAGAACAAACGAAAATAAAAATACAAACGCCCTTCGGTCAAGATAGTAATTTGACCTGCCGCAGCCTCCGCCAATACCATGCTTCTTTCCCTGAATGCCAGAACTTACTTTGGGGATTGCCAGGTCCATTACCTTCCCCCCGGATTCTATGTTCATGAGCCGTCAAAAGCTATTGGACCCATACCCTGTTTTTGATTTAGCCATGAAGGACCACCACAGTATTACTTACAGTCGCAAGAAGGCCAATGAATGATACTGAATACCTTGTGATGTTCCAGTAGTAGCGGTTTGCATTCCTGTATACATGATACAGCAGGAATATGAAACCCAGTTTAAGAGGTATCAGGAAACTGTACCCATATGTTGTGAAGAGATGGAACAGAACAGGATTCCCTTCATAGAACAGACCCGTCCCTAATGCATAGAATGTGGTTATAGTGTCCCCTATTATGTACAGGAGCAATACTGGTATGATATCCTTTATAAAAGACATATGAAATCATCTCGTTCTAAGTCTGAAGTGTTGGAATGTCTGTACCAGCGAACGATACCCATGGCTATCTGACAACCTTTTTTGTCTGAATATACCGGATAGTCCCCACTATCGGCAAACCCCATTAATACTCTATATCGTAAGAAGTGTTAAGCTTTTCCACAGATTTTTATAATGTTTTTTGAGATAAAACACGATATATAATTATAACATAAAGATTCTGAGGTTACAACCCGGCCCGAAAACCACCGGTATTTGGAGTTCATGAAACATCAATAGTTATGCTCCCACCTGATACGAATCTAACAAAAACCCAGAAAAATCATTTCCCTCGTTTGATCGATCAATTCCCTTACATTGTCTTCCAGAAGCTCTTCATCAGAATCGGCACATTTAGCACTTAAATCCACAAGATGTTCTATTGCTTCCAGCATCAACACATCTAACTCGTAAGCCTTATCGGACTCATGAAGTTTTTGAGCCATTGCAAGCATGGTATCCTCATGCATCAGTTCGACCCCATTCACTTCACACAACATCCTTATGTATCTTTCAAGAGCCTCGCCTGCAACAATACCCGCAGAACGAACAGACCCTTGTTCATACAAATTTTCAGCCTCTTCAAGTTCAGAGTTCACCAGCTCTGCTGTAACCATCCTTTCGTGGTTGTTCCTTGCTAAAACGATACGATATCCTACTGAATGGAGTATACTGACCTGAGCATCAAAACAGGCGATGAACTCTTTTCTTAGATGTTTTTTCTCGTTGGAGTTACTGACAGAATCCTTCAAACCAATCAGGTTTAGTATCTTTTGATGCAACTCTGCAAGATCATCATATTTAGAACTCCTGCCTGTACCTGTATATTCCTGAACAAGATTCAGACAGCTTTCATACCAATCCCCGTACCTTTTCAAAAGAGCATGTTGCAGAACCTCATTCTTTGAGTTTAGCACACATATCCTGTACTCGACATTCTGCAATCCTGTAGAACCATCATCGATACACTTCATTCTTTTTTGAGTCGTACCTTCCAGCAGTTCCATATACATCTTTTCAATAACATCGGCTTCTTTGATGTACGTGGCAATGTCAGGATTGGTCATAATAGTAGAATAGGAAAAATTGTATTTAAATGAGGTGAATGAAGCACTTATTTTTTACATGTTAATGTACAATCCTATTTTCATTGTACAATATAGATGAGATTGCAGGTGGAATTAAAGGAATAAAAACTCCAAAAAAGTATCCAGCATAATGAGCTAGTGAATTTGTAATTGAACCATCATGTATTATGTTCTGAGGAACTAAAGAAGGAAGAACAAAAGAGAAAACTATAGTCAACGGGAATAACAAACAGACATATGATTTTTGAAAACTTGAAAGCTTTTTTAAGCTGGACAGGATAATGGATTTCTTTTGATTAATCTCAATAATCACTTCTTTTTGTAGATAGGTTAAGTACAAAATGATAGTTAATAGGAGCACATACAGAAAAAATCCTGACTGTAGATTTTCAAGAATCATAAAAAGATTCATTACAACGAGGAGATAAAGAAATGTGATGTTTAGATTTTTACAATAATAGGTTTTTAGATATTTATACAATACGTACAACAAATACCCAAAAAGAAAGCTAACTATCCCTGAAAATCCTTGGTACGTTGTTTGTAAACCAATCATTTTTAGAGAAACTATTGATATAATCAAAGGCAATACTAAAAACATAAACATTGAATATGCGTAAAAATCGCGCTTCTTGGTTTCAAAATTAAAAATTAAAAAGCAAGCAACCAAATAGGAAAATATGTTTCCTGAAATATGCTGAAAACTGCTGTGAACATAATTAGAAAGAAAAATAGAACCAAATGTTATTTTTGATGGGTTTAAAATAAAGTATGCATCTTTTAAATTGGTTGGTAACTTGAAAATAAATAGAAGACACAATGGAATTAGTACAAAATAGAAAAAGTAATCATACAATTTCCATTTTGCAGTAAACAAATGGATAAAGAGAAGAGATTCAGTATAACATTTTACATCTTTTAACATTAGTATGAATATTTTATTTGAATATAAATATCCTTTTCTTATGTTGCCTACTAAACTAAAAAAATATTAATTTTAATTACATAAAAAATAGAAAGTTACGTCCCGACCGAGGATCGAACTCGGATCTAAGGCTCCGCAGGCCTCAAGGATATCCATTACCCTACCGGGACAACAAGGTTCATGCTCTAATGTCTTTCTCGCATATAAAGATTATTGGTAGGGGAGTATTATTCATGCTAATTCTGGTTTCCCTTACCATTGACAGATATGTGCACAATCAATAAAAGTTAAATGCTGCAAGACTGATTACTATCCATGTCGATGACAATAGGACTTGCAGGGAAACCCAATGCAGGGAAATCCACATTCTTCAAGGCTGCAACACTGGCAGACGTGGAGATCGCAAATTATCCATTCACAACAATTCATGCAAACAAAGGAGTAACATACGTAAGGGCGGAGTGCCCCTGCGTAAGCCGAGACCATCGCTGTGGCAACTGTTCTGATGGAGTACGTTACGTTCCTATCGAACTCATAGACGTTGCAGGTCTTGTGCCTGATGCGCACCAGGGGCGCGGCCTTGGTAACACCTTCCTCGACGACCTGAGGCAGGCACAGGCCATCATCCACGTGATCGATGCCTCGGGCGGAACTGATATAGAAGGCAATCCTGTTGATATCGGAGATCACGACCCGCTTGGTGACATTGATTTTCTCAACCGTGAACTCACCATGTGGATCTACAGTATAATCATGAGGAACTGGACCAAGCTGTCACGCAAGATACAGGCAGAAGGGCTCTCAATAGAGCACATACTTGCAGACCAGCTTGTCGGAGCAGGAGTGGATGAGCACCACATCAGTCGTGCCCTTAACGAATGCAAACTGGACAGGAACCACCTTACCACATGGACCGAGGAGGACATCATTCATTTCTGTGACGTGATCCGCATCATGAGCAAGCCGATGATAATCGCCGCCAACAAAACAGATGTTGCGCCACCGGAGAATGTCACCAACCTGCAGGCACTTGACCAGATGGCCGTACCCACCAGCGCAGCCGCAGAACTTGCGCTCAGGTCAGCCTCCAAGGGCCATGCCATAAAATACGAACCTGGAGACAAAGACTTCACCATCCTGTCTGAAGAGCTCAGCGCTGCCCAGAAAAAGGGACTTGAGAATGTACGCACCCTCATACAGAAAATGGACGGCACTGGCATACAAAAGTGCATCAACAAGGCTGTTTTTGAGCTTCTTGACCTCATAATCGTTTACCCCGTAGAGGATGAAGGAAAGTGGACCGACAAGAACGGAAGAATGTTACCTGATGCATTCCTCATGAAAAAAGGTTCCAATGCACACGACCTTGCATATAGGGTACACTCCGACATCGGTGACAGATTCCTCTATGCAGTGGACGGGAAAACAAAGATGCGACTTGGAGAAAAACACGAACTCAAGGACGGAGATGTCGTGAAGATAGTCTCCACTGCAAAATAAAGATCAAAGCAAAGTACCAGGACCATACATGAGCTTTGTAACTTCCATCTATGAGAAGCACCTGTTACAGCAGGTCACGAAGTATCCGAGCCCTGAGCACGTATCCCTGGTACTCTCTGAAACCGACCTGCTGCAAAAAGGCGGTTTCAAAAAACTCAAAGATTACATCCTCTGGTGCAGACAGCTCGGAACAAAGATGGCCAGCATCTACATCGACGTGCTGGACACCGAGGAAACGCTCAAATCAGAAATGATAGAAAAATTGACCTTAAAACTCAAAGAGATACTCTTGAAAACACCCAGCGATGCAGGATATGAAATATATGGTGAAAACGGAGATATCCGCTCAAAAAAAGAAGGAAAAGGATTTCAGGTCTACGTTTCTGTTGGTTTCGGCGGGCGCAGGGAAGTTACAAACGCAGTGATTCCCATACTCAAAAAAGTAAAAGAAGGGAAGATAAAAGCATCGGAAATAAGTGAAAAAGATATCGAATCCAATCTTGTGGTGAAACACGAACCGGACCTCTTCATTCGCTCCGGAGGAAAACATCTGTCTGATTTCCTGATATGGCAGTCAATATATTCGGAATTTTACTTTACAGATGTCAACTGGCATGACCTGAGGAAACTGGACATAATCAGAATCATAAGGGATTTTCAGAAACGCCAGAGAAGGTTTGGGAAATAGCTCATATCTCCCTGCACATCACAATGGCATTATCATCAAGATAATAACCATCTATTTTCCCCTCTACCAGAAAACCGTTCTTTGAGTAGAAAAGCTGGGCTGAAACGTTATTTTCCCTCACTTCAAGCATCATTTTGTTAAAACCATAAAGCTTTACAAGGTCAATACACCATTCAAGCAGTTTTCTTGCAATTCCCTGCCGTCGGTAGTCCCTGTGAACAGCAATGCTTTGGAGGTGGGCTTTTCTCTTATCATCCGATGCACCGACTATTGCATAACCAAGTACCTTTTCCTCTTCGTAAACAAGGAATCCTGGATTACTAAGGTGTGCCTTGAAAAGAAAATCAGGCCAGGGTACTTTAAATGAACAGTTCTCTATCTCTACAATTTCAGGTATGTCTGAGATCAATGCTCTTCTTATCATCATATCATTGAAGTTATTTTTAGGCTCTCCTCTCTGTGAGGCTTACTATTTATAGGATACATACTAAAAAGTTGCCGATGGCATACGGCGTTGTTATATGTACAAAATGCAGGAAGAATGCGCAGATCATAGAGCTGGAAAGCTCAAAGACCACCCGCTGCCAGAGGTGTAACGCAACATTGACAGTAAGGAAGCTACGTATCTTCTTTTCATCAGAGGAACTTAACGAAGCGATATCCTTCAGGACGCAGGTACAGGCCAGTATAGTAGAGAATGAAACATACACCATTCCACCTGAAAATGAGAGTACTTCAGGAACCGAATATCAGGTCTTTGGCCAGAATATCGGTGAAAAGACAGCCTTTTTCGCTGACAACAGGAAATACCACAAAAAGATAAAAGCAGATGAATTGATACTTGACATACTCCGGTCCAATGACAAACAAATGCTTTATGGTGAAATAAAGAAAATGGCCATTGCACTGGACATTGATGAAGACAGGTTCGACGATATCCTCAGGAAAATGTTACAGGCAGGAGAGATATACTCACCTTCTAAAAATGTTATCCGGCTTGTGTAAGCGGGCGTGATAGTTAAATATCAAAATAAAATCTGCAGTTGTTTTTATAAAGACATATGAATATATTTAGTGTAACTATACACAAAATATATCTAAAAAGATGTATAATATGTAACGTCTGAATGGCTAACTTCTAATTAATAAATTATTTGATCAGGTATGAATATGTCCGATAGAACCCTCGATATTGTGGAACTGCTACTTACAGCACAAATATATAACAAATATCCCGAGATGGATGTGAGTGATCTGCCCAAGGATATACGTAAATATTACTGGAGCAGGGATCACAAAACAGTTCCAAAGCCTATAAGGGTTACAGTTACTGATATAGAAAAGATATTCGATGTTGAGAACATAAATAAAAGATCAATATCACTTCCTTTTGTCACCGTTGATGATATGGATTTTTCTGCAAAGATCACCGCTCTTGAAGTCGGAGCAGAATGGTTCCAGAAGAAAGATGAAAACAGGGACAGAATATCACACAATCCCGTTCTGGCATTCTTTTATGAGAAAAAGAAGACCGAAGGTGCAGACTACAGCACTGCAAAAACAAAGGTCAGGCCAAAAGAAGTTGACAGGGAGTGGATAGAATCCCTGATAGCAGAGATTGAAAAAGAAGATGGCGGTCCTGAGATGCTAAAGCTGGCACAGATCAGCGCACCGGAAGATATACGCCAGACCATGAAAGACTTTGTTCTCACTCATGAACAGGAAGAGGAAACAAAGAAAATAGTCAAGGCAATAAAGTACAGGGATTACCTTAAACACATTGGCCTTTATGACGTTGGTAAGATACTCATGGTCGGACCTCCCGGAACAGGAAAGACATCACTTGCAAAAGCAATGTCAGAACACCTTTCCACCCCCTTTGTAGAGGTAAGGCTCTCGATGATAACTGACCAGTATCTGGGAGAGACTGCAAAGAACATAGACAGGGTATTCGCACTTGCCAAGAAATTAAGTCCATGCATACTTTTCATTGATGAATTTGATTTTGTTGCAAAGACACGTTCATCCGATGAGCATGCAGCCCTTAAGAGAGCAGTGAACACCTTGCTCAAGGCCATTGATAATATCAGTCTTACAACAGACGGCGTGCTTCTCCTGGCAGCGACAAACCACCCCAAGATGCTTGATTCTGCTGCATGGCGACGCTTTGACGATATTATGAAATTCCCGCTTCCTGACGTGGAAATGCGCAAACGGATACTTGATATTGTCACAAAAGAGATAAAAGGTGACTTTGATACTGCGGAACTGGCAGCTCTGACACACGGATATAGTGGTTCGGATCTGCGTATGGTCATCCGCGAAGCTGTGCTTAGTGCGCTTCTTACGGAGAGGACCGAACTTACCCAAAAAGATATGCTCAATGCGGTAGCATCATTCGATGAAAGAGCAGTTATCAAAACCAATGAATACGAAGAATAAGCACATAAAGGACAATTCATGAAGATTACACTTCTTGGGACAGGAGATGCTACCGGTACTCCTGTTATTGGTTGTAATTGTCCTACATGCCAGGATGCCCATAAAGGCGGTAAAAGCCAGAGAACCAGATTTGCCATCCTTGTGGAGTCATCAGAAGGTAGTGTGCTGGTGGATACAGGCCCCGATCTCCGATATCAGTTGCTCAGGCAAAATACGAAACGCATTGATGGAGTAATATGGACACACGGTCATTACGATCATTTTGCAGGTTTTGTCGAATTCCACAGGGTCCAGTATAATGTGGATGTTTACGGACTGCCTGAAACACTTGAATATATTCTCGGTTACCTGCAGTTCCTTCATCCTAAAAAGCATGAAAGGAATCTGTATGAACCTTTTGAGCTTATTGGTCTTGAATTCACTCTTTTTGAGGTCATACACCCGCCTGTGAAAAGATCAGTAGGCGTGATGATACGGGATGGCAATACAAAAGTGGTCATCACCGGAGATACTCAAAGAGACATTCCACAGAAGAGTATCGATATCATTATGGAACCAGACCTGTTGATTGCTGATGCCATTGTCCCGCCTACAGTACAGGTCAAAAAACATATGAACACGACAGAAGCCATGGACCTGGCTGAAGAGATTAAAGCAAAAAAAGTGGTATTCACACATCTTAGCCATTTCTTCAAGCCTCATGAGGAGGCAGTCAAAGAATATCCCCTGGGATATGACGGCATGGTTTTTGAATACCTTTGAGTTTAGTCCTTTCCTTTCTTTTTTGGAACAACTACCCTTTTCTCGATATCATTACGGATCATTGCCAGTTTTTTCTTTTGAAGCTGGTATCTGAAAAATACAAAAATCGCGAAAAGACCAAGGATGGTTCCCGCAATAGCCAAACCTCTGGGTGCTGATGTTGTGTAGAACTTAACGCTGATTAGTTTTGGGACCGGGTCTATTTCTGCCGGTTGCTCCTGAGAATACCTTCCCAGCATGCTCAGAAAACCAGTGGTTGTCACTTCATTACGCCATACAAGATTTTCACGGCCTTCTGCATCAATATAATATTCATCGGGCGAAGGTTTGGCCTTGCCTATGAGTGAGTTACCGGTGGTGAATCCTTGCGGCAAAACAAAACGAACCACAGACGGGGGAGTTGTGATATATATAAAATCCTGGCCCAGTGGTGTTGACATTGTATAAGCTACAAACCCTGTCATGGGTTCTTCAAATGTAACGAACACGTGCTTTTGTCCGCGAATAACGTCTTCCGTAATTGTATAATTAATATCAGAGCCGTTTTCCATCACTGAAAAATCAGTGAATTGTTCCAGTGTCGCGTTGGTTTTGTTAGAGACATCCCCCAGTACAACAATATTGCTCACAACCTCATTGTCCGAAGTGCTCAGATCTTCCAGAGGAATAATATCAATAACTGATTCGTTATCGATTATTGAAACAACTTTTGCAGACCCATTCTTTGAGAGATAGAAAGTATGTGTCGGAATTAAAACATCATCAGCATAACTATCGTTAAGAAAAACATCAAACTCGTATGCAGATACCTCCTGCTGAGCATCTTCCCCTACAGGCACAAGATCATCTATGCAGCCAGCTGCAAGGATAACAAGACCAAGAAGACACAATATCAGGATCAAATGTTTTTTCATTGCTACACCAATTGATTATTTATTTTATCAAACTATCGCTACATATTCCATAAATAAGCAGGCAAATACATCTATAATACTCTGAAATATGATATATGCCTTCTTTTCGCCCATTGTATTTGCTCAGATTACCAGCCTTTTCTTCATGAGATTTATCGAAAGTATCAGCAAAATTATACTTGCAAACAGGATCCAGGTAATATCAAACAACAGGGATGTTGCCAGTGTTCCGAATGTCAGTGACCTTATAACGTTCACCATGTGTGTCAGTGGCAAAAAAGCAATGGCAAAATATTGTACTGGCACCGGAAGAGCACTCAGGGGGAAGAATGTACCACTGAAAAGGAACATTGGGGTTATGAATAACAGTATTGGATAGCTCAGAGACATTATATTTGGAGTCACTGCCGTAAAACACATACCAATAGCTGCAAACAGAAGCCCTCCAAGGAATGCGAATGGGATTATAAGAAGTGAGTATTTCAAATCGATTAGGCCGAAGAGAGCGATGACTGGAATCATTACAGTTGCGTTTATCATACTCCGGGTAGCTCCCCACAGAAGTTCACCCGCGATCACATCCTCGATTGTCAGAGGAGTTGCAATGATCGCATCGAATGTCTTCTGGTAGTACATCCTGACATAGGAACTATAGCTACACTCAAAAAATGCTGCATACATGACTGAAACAGCTATCAATGCAGGAGCTATGAATCGGGCATACGGAACACCGTCAATGCTCTCAATGAATTTCCCCAGGCCAAAACCCAGTGCTATCAGATACATTATCGGTTCAAGGAAAGGAGGAAGGAAATTCAATTTCACATCCTTCATGAAAACATCCTTGTTCCGCTGCCAGACCTTATATGACCTGGAACTTATGCCAGGAATCCTGAAGTAATCGACCAGTTTCATTCCCGAAGCCTCCTGCCTGTAAGTTTAAGGAAGACATCTTCAAGTGTTGCCGGCCTTGCGCTTATCTTTGAGAGAGAACACTCCATGAGCAGATATTCCGATAGCTCCATGGCATTGTCAGGGTAAATGTGAACAAGATCCCCAATAATTTCGTAGTTGGCTTCTTTTTTTATGAGACACTCCAGAAGTTGCGGGCTGTGTTCTGCCTCGATGATATCCGAACCTATGAATTCCTCAATAACTCCGCGGGGACTGCCTTCAACCAGTATCTTCCCATTGTCCATAACCACAAGCCTCTCACAGAGCTTTTCCACCTCATCAAGGTAGTGCGAAGTAAGAACGATGGTTACTCCCTGCTTTTGAAGACTGCGTAGCTTTTCCCAGATGAGATGACGTGCCTGCGGGTCAAGTCCGACTGTGGGTTCATCGAGTATTAAAAGCCGGGGGCGATTTATTAGTGCCCTTGCCAGGACAAGCCTGCGCTTCATTCCTCCTGACAGGCTTTCTGTCATAACATCCCTCTTTTCCTGGAGATGCACAAAATCCAGCAATTCCTCTATTCTTTTTTCCGCTTCTTCCCTGGGAATGTCAAAATATCTGGAATAGACAAGCAGGTTCTCATAGACCGTAAAATCCCCGTCAAGATTGTTCTCCTGCGGAACAACTCCCATGAAGGATTTTATTTCTCTCTGATGAGTGGAAACATCCATCCCCAAGACATCGAGTTTACCCCCTGTCACCGGGGAAACACATTGTATCATTCGCATGGTAGTCGTCTTGCCCGCCCCGTTGGGACCGAGGAAGCCGAACATCTCACCTTCATCAATACTGAAACTTATATTGTTCACAGCCACAAGGTCTTTGAATGATTTTTGCAGGTTCTTTGCTACTATTATGGGAGCGATTGATACCACCTTTATGGAAGTTGGAAAGGTTTGGTATTAATGATTACGACTGGGTAATGGGTTTTGCAGATAACATGCAAACAGTATTTTAACTATAAAATCTATACTAGATAAATCAGGAGATCTTACAATGACCGAACTGAAAAATCTGATCGCAACAGCAAAGGAAAAGGGTTCCTTCCCAACCCTCATGAAAGCAGCGGAGAAACTCAAGCTCATAAATAAGTACAGCAATGAGGGACCATTCACCATTTTTGCACCGGTTGAATCGGCTTTTGAACAAATTCCAGATGAAGTCGTTGATGAATCCTTTGATGACCACGGATACCTTCTTGGTATTATCAACTATCACATAGTGGAAGGAAAATATACTACAGCGGACCTTGCAGGACTTACAGAACTCGAAACCATAAGCGGGAACAAACTGAAGATCACTGTCAAGGATGGAATTAAGGTCGATACTGCAAAGATAATTGAAGCGGATATAGAATGCAGTAATGGAATCATCCACGCTATTGATGAAATACTGGTTCCGTGAAAATTCTAACTACTCTTTTTTTGAGCACTATACGAGGTATAACACTACGTGTAATACCTCATAAATCAATAATAGAAATTGGTGGGACTGCGGAGATTTGAACTCCAGTCGCTAGACCCCCAGCCTAACAGGATGGACCAGGCTACCCTACAGTCCCGCAGGATTGTAACTAGATATACATTACAGTATTTTAGTGTTTCCGAAAACAGAAGGTTCAAAAAAATAACGAAAAGGGAGTTACTGAGAACTCAGCCAGATATCGTAAGCCTCAACGACTTCCTCACCTTCGACAAAGACAAGGTTGTGGTCTTCACCATACTGTTTTGCATCACCTTTTGCAAGAGCTCTGCCGTTTTGATCATCCAGCATCTCACAGACTACCATTACAGGAGTTATACCTGCTATCTTTGCAAGGGCAATGGAGAGTTCTGTCTGTCCCATGCGTTCATGGACAAGCCCCTTTGCAGCACGCAGGGTTGCAACGTGTCCTGGCGTTCTGAACTCACTGCCAAAATGAACCTCTTCACCTGCAAGTGTCCTGTCAACTATCTCACCAAGTTTGTTGATGGTAAGTGCCCTGTCGTTGTCCGGAATCCCGGTGCGTGTGTCCCTGTGGTTTACCCATATGGAGAATGAGGAGCGTGAATCGTACTTGAGGTCTCCGCCTTTTTCCACTATCTTGTGGAGTGCGGTGCTGCACTGGTTGGCTTCCCTTACGATGTCTGCCATGAATGGAAGACCAAGTTCTTCGGATGCTTCGGAATCAAGAGCAACACAGATAAGACCGCCTGCGTCTTTGCGCATCCACCTGACATCGGCAGGTGTTACGGCATTTGCAGCAATGGTGAAATCAGTCTCAGCCTCACGTCCCTCAAGATCGAAAAGCAGGATCATCTTACCATTCTGAAGAGCAGTTATAGCTTTCTGTATATTCTCACTGTATTCTTTTGCACCTGAATCCATTTTATCACTCACACTAATCACTTCTCGATCATCACTTGCATTTTTGTGGGTTCTTCACCACGATCTTTACTTCATCATCGTCGCTTATCCGGAGCATCTCACGCAATTTTACAGGCGCGATTATTTCCAGGAGGTCTGCCGGATAGTGCGTCCTGTCGGGTATGATGACAGCACCTTTTACGCCTTCGATCTCTATGGGATAACACTTCCCTCCGCCAAAACTACGCTCACCATCGCTGAAACCATGGATAATGAGAGGCTGGAGGAAATCCATATTGTCACGCATCTGAGAACTCTGTTCCGTGAGTCTCACATTGAGAGTTCCGGGGAATGGTTTGAAGTCGAGTTTGTCCCTGAACTGGGACATGTATCCGTCCTTTGCAATGTAGTACTGCCCTTCCCCAAGACCTGTTATGACATGTCCGTAGAGTTCAAGGTCGGCGTAATCTTTGCAGAATATCTGCTGGTAATCAACATACTCTTTTTTGAGAAGCTCGATACCAGTATTAGTAAGCTGGACAAGCTGTCCCCCGGCAACAAGCTTTCTGGAAATATAACCGTCCTCTTCAAGCTGTTTGAGCACTCTTGCAGCAGTCTTGGAACTGGCGGATATGTGGTGCATGAACTCTGTTGAAGATATCTTCAAAGGCTTCCCGATCGCACCGAGCAATGCCAGTTTTTTAAGGGACTTTGTTGTGTACATTGAGCTACCACACCAATCTCATATTTGAGTAGTATCTCATTTATGAGAAGAGAGTAAATAAATGTTTTGATGCATGGACCAGCACTGCAAATAGAAGATGCCTATGTCAATGTATAACACACTATCAAAATATATATATTGAGTTTATGCATATGACCTACCGTGATCAAATGAAGAGAACAACATTCATTTTTATAGGAATTTTACTTGCAGCAATTCTATTGTCTGGTTGTGCGGAATCAACTGAGAAAGCTACCAGCGAATCAGAGGACATAACCATAGGAGCACTTTTACCGCTTACAGGAAATCTTGCATCTATCGGAGAAGCAAGCCAGGCAGCGATTGAAGTTTCAACCGAGGATATCAACGGTTATTTCTCAGGACTTGGTTCAGGAAAGAACGTAGATGTGATTGTGAAGGACACAGAAAGCAATCCGGAGAAGGCTCTGGAACAACTCAAGGAACTTGATGCAATGGGAATTACGATGGTAATCGGCCCGCAGGCAAGTAATGAAGTAGAAGCTGTTCTGGATTATGCAAACGAGAATGGCATCATCCTTCTGAGTACTGCATCAACAGCCCCATCTTTAGGAATCCCTGACGATAACCTGTTCAGGCTTGTACCTGAAGACACAAATCAGGGAATGGCATTGGCTAAATTCATGCAGCAAGATGAGATCAGTATTGTGATCCCCATGTACAGGAATGATGTGTGGGGTACCGGACTCGTTGATGAGATTGAAAAGAGTTTTGAGGCTCTTGATGGCACAGTACTTGAGGGAGTCATGTATGAAACAGATAACGTGGACCTTTCTGCAGAAGTTGAATCACTCAATGAGAAAGTAGTAGCAGCCACTTCAGAATACGACGATGGATCCATAGCTGTTGTTCTTTGTTCCTATGGAGAGGTAACAGAGATATTTGCTTTAGCCCAGACATATCCTGCCCTTTCTGAAGTAGACTGGTATGGTACCGACGGCATAGCACTGAACAAGGGACTTATCAACGATGATGATGCGGCCGATTTTGCTGCAACAACCAATCTCAAGGCACCGATGTACGGATACGTGAGGCAAAATGACAGATATCAGGAGATTGCACCCAGAATCGAAGAACAACTTGGAAGAGTTCCTGAGTCTTACGCATTGACCACATATGACGCTTGCTGGATAGCTACATTTGTTGACCTGGATGCCCTTCCGGATGACAAAGAAAGTATCAAAATGGCAATGAATACCATTACAGATACATATTTTGGAATTAGCGGATGGACAATACTCAATGAGAACGGAGACAGAGAATACTGGAACTATGACATCTGGACAGTCACTGAAGCAGATGGAAGTTACCAGTGGGAACTTTACGGCAAAATACTTCTCCCGGTCAAGGATAACATGATTATCATGCGGGGCGAAGAACTAATATTTGTTTAATAAATGTTGGTGTATTCACACCACCATTTACATTTTTACATTCTTTTTATTGATTCTGCAAATAATTTCTGAAGATTTGAATCATCATGCAAAATTTATAGCTTTTATCAATATCGTACTATGATATTTTGAATCTTAAACGAGGAATGAAATTATAGAATATGTATACTTGGTCTGATAAGTAATTCAAATAACATTTTCAACGAATTTACTTTGCAGAAATTACTTCAAGATGGAGTTCTATTGCCTCTTTGATACGCTGGTTGAGTTCGTCAAGCGTCTGTGCCTGAGTATGGCAACCCGGTAATTCCGGCACTGATGCTACATAGATGCCATCCTCATCCTGTTCTATTACAACTTTGAATTTATTCATAGCATCAGAATCTAGTATTTTCTGTTCTCACAATGAATTCAATTCCCTCAATAAATCTTTAATTACAGGCTTTGCTTCAGGAATTCCTTCTTTTACACTAAGCCATACAACTTCAAGATTTACACCAAAATAAGCATGTATCAACTTGTCCCTGATACCTGCCAAGTCTTTCCACGGAACAGCAGGATACTTTTGTCTGATATCATCAGGAACGTTCTTTGCTGCCTCACCAATTATCTCCAGAGCCCTGATCACAGCATACTGGGTCTTGGTGTCCTCAATAAACTCATCAAATGAACAGTCACTTACAAAGTCTTCTGCTGCTTCCATGGCATTATAGATATCCTGCACATAGTCCTTTATGTCCCGAATTCTAACACCTCAAACAGCTTCAACTTCATTCAATATGTACTTCCCGATATTCGGCTTCAGTGCATCTTTCATTACAAGATCGACCTTGATCCCAAGTGACTCCGAAAGATAGTTCTCAAGATGAACGAATCTGAAAATAGTAGGTGTCCTGCTAAATTCTACCAGCACATCAAGGTCACTTTCTGGAGTGTGCTCTCCACGTACATAGGAACCGAATAATCCTATGTAACTCACATTATAGGCTTCTTCCAACTCCGGCAGCATTTCATGGAGCTTGCTTCTGTAAATTTCAATATCATTTTTGACTGACATTTTCATCTCGAAAAGTGTTTTTCAGTTATATGTTATTTTTAATATGTATAAGTTCTCTGTATCCAAACCCTTGCAAACGCACTGAAAAAGATAAGGCTATATCAAGTTTATTTCTCTACAAGAACAAATACCACCTGAAACTTAATAAGAATGATAAACAATATGAGTATGAATATGAACTTTGGTAAAAAGACAGATAACCAAATTGATGACTACAAACAGACAATCGTTCCAATACTTATCAAGAATGATGTCGATAAAGCCGGTATTTTCGGCTCATTTGCAAGGAACGAGGCAAGAGAAGATAGTGACATCGATATTCTTGTTCATTTCAAAAACAGAAAGAGCCTTTTTGATCTTGCAAGATTAGAACTGGAACTTGAAAAGGAATCACATAGGAAAATTGAAGTCATTACCTATGATTCTATAAGCCCTCTAATCAAAGAAAGAATCCTGAAAGAAGAAGTGAAGATATTATGAAAGACCCTGAAGTGTTTCTGATGCACATAATGGATTCTATCGAGAAAATAGAGGACTTCACTAACGACAAAACTAAAGAGGATTTTCTGGAAGACATTCAACTTCAGGATGCAACTATTAGAAGAATAGAGATCATAGGCGAAGCATCAAAGAATATCCCCGATGAATTCAAAACACAGTACCCTGCTGTACCGTGGAGTGAAATGGCAAGAACCAGAGATAAGCTTATCCACGGATATTTCGGTGTTGATCTTCAACTCACTTGGGATATAATCCAGTATGATCTGCCTGAACTAAAAGAAAAGATGCATCAAATCCTTGAAGGACTTAAATGAATCAGTTCTTCAATTGACTGCTATCAACAAAATCATTTCAATACTGTTTTATTTCTTGAAACTGTCTACCTTATGTGAGCATGCTACCAAATAAACTAAAAGAGAAATGCAATGAACTGGCAGATTACTTCGACCAACCTGCATGGAAAAATAGAATACTGTTCTATAGTGCCATATTTCTCAGCATAGCCTTAGCATTCATAATAATCTTTGGAATATTCAATCTTATTATCCCCAACTTCACATTCCCGAACAATGCAATCAACTATGACAACGAACGCTATCTCCTCAGTGCCCTCGTCCAGAGCCTCGCAGCCACCATCGCATTAGTGATCACACTAAGCCTCGTAGCCGTACAGCTCGCAGCCCAGTCCTATTCTCCAAGAGTCATTGATGCCTACAAAAAGAACCCCGATATGTGGATACTTCTCTGCATCTACATTATTACTATCTTCTACGGATTGGAGGGCGCCATTTTTGTGGCTTATTTTATGGGGTTCTTTGCTTTTGTTTGTCTGGTGCCGTATATGTTGAAGACATTGGATTTGCTGAAACCTTCTACTGTGATTAAGTTGCTGGCGGAGGAGATTACTAGAGAAAAGATACTGAGGATATCAGATGATGATGAAAACATAGAAGATAAGGATTCAATTCAACCTCTAATTGATATAATAAATAAGGCCACTGAAAATAATGACTATGAAACAACAAGAAATGGATTAAAAGCAATTCGTAAAAAATATATCAATATCATATTACTGGATAGAAAAATTACACAGGATGAGGAAAGAAAGATATCCGGTATTGTATCTAAACATATATCTAAAGTTGGAAACTTGGCGATAAACAAAGGTAAAGAAGATACATTGCTTGAAACAATAAGTTTTTTTGAACATTGCGGGAAAGTTACTGCAATCAAAGACCATAACATATCAGCATTGAACTCTGCATATTCGATTGTATCTTTAGGATTTAGAGCAACAAAAAAAGAACTAGATTACCCTACTCAAGAAGCAATTGATTCCATTAAAATAATAGAAGATATTTTTATTGAAAATAAAGCAGATAAAGAAGCGTTCTCTGTTTGTATTCGTTATGCAAAGTTGATAGAAGAAGCAGCAAATAACAACTTACAATGTACCGAATATGCAATATTCTTACTAGAAGAAGTTGTATTAAATGCGCTTGAAAAAGAAATAAAACAAAACCAGATAATGGCTGATATGAGTATCAATACTTTAGAAAAAATAATCGAGTATGCAACGGAAACTAAACAGAAAAACTTAGAGGTTAAGGCCAGAAGAAGCTACTTTTATCTAAAAGAAAATGTATGGGGATAGTACTCGGGCAATTGGTGACTATTAGAAATATGTGAAAAATTGTGCTTTAAACCAGAGGCCGTCTAATTAGAATTTCAGCATAAAAGCTTATCCTTTTTTTTCGTAATCCTCAGCACCTATTTTTTGTGTGTGTGGGGGGGGCGGTAGCTATAAATATCATAAATCTGGCCCGCCTCATGGCTAAAAAA
>OBLN01000035.1_pt1 | contig 48000 bp, 47 predicted proteins | sample 1519301 | NCBI WGS metagenome assembly OBLN01 (sample SAMEA2452533, study PRJEB22499) | sediment metagenome | reverse complement strand
GTCTGATGCACGGATTAACGCCGGCTTTTTCGGTTATTTATGCAGTTCTATGTAGTTTTGCAGACCCTGAAAAATACCGTAGGCGATTTTTTTTCTGTGAGCAGTGCTTTTGAGAAGGTTAGCCTCTTCTCTGTTGGAAACAAAGCCTGCTTCAACAAGTATCGAAGGCATTTTCGCACCCACAAGGACATAGAACGGAGCCTGTTTGACGCCTCTGTTGTTTCTGTGGTTTGCTGTGCCGTAAACTGAGCGTGTCAGTGATTCCTGTGCTTTTGCCGCAAGTAGGAGTGATTCCTCCAGCTTGGAGTTAAGCATTATATCTTTAAGGATGCCCTGAAGGTCGCTCATGGATTTTTCTGTTGCCATGTTTTCCGCCGCAGCAACTTCAAGGGCGGTCTGATCCTTGGTAACGTTAAGAACGAAGGTTTCAAGCCCGCTGCTGTTTTTGTTTCTGCTGGCGTTAACATGGACGGAGACGAAAATATCCGCCTTGAGCCTGTTTGCTATGGCTGTTCTTTCTTCAAGGGGAATGAAAACATCCGTCCTTCTTGTGAGATGTACTTCAAGATTAGTATTCTGCTTGAAGAGCTTCTCAAGCTCCAGAGCTATGTCCAGAACTATGTCTTTTTCTTTCAGCCCGTAATAGGATGCGCCGGGGTCTTTTCCGCCGTGTCCGGCATCTATCACGATACGGCGGATCTTAAGCCCGAAAACTGATGCAAGCGTAGCCTTGGAGAGATCACGGTCGTTTGTGACATTTCTCTCCGCTGTCGCAAGTGTTTCCTTCGGTTTGCTGTCTATGTCCTGATTGCTGACGTCTATTACTATTCTGTCTGGGTTGCTCATTGCAAAAACAGTGAAGTCCTTGACATTATCACTGTCCAGAACTATGCGGGTAACCCCCGGACGGTTCGGAGCCCAGCGGACAGAGCGGAGCAGACCGTCTTTTATATCAATCTCTTTCGGGATGGATGTGTCTATTGAATCAGTTTTCAGGTCAATGAAAAGCCTCGGCGGCTTATTGAACTCCGGGTTTGCCTTAAGCCAGTGCTTCATGAACTCTGTGGGTTTATTCAGATCAATTACCACTCTTGTGTAGTCACTTGCGGCAAAGTGACGGATACTTTTAACAATTTTATCGGTCTGGTCGCCGGATTTTACTCCGTAATATGTTTCACCGCTTTTTTCTTTTACGGAATCATCTGCATAAAGGCTGTCTGTGCTTGAGGGCGGCGTGTCGGGTGCATTGGCAGCGGACGCCGGATCAGGTTTGAGTTCAGGCACTGCCGGAGGGATGTTGGTGCCTGCCTGTGCAGCAGGTGCCGATGTAACAGAAGGCGGCGGAGTGATGGCACGCTCCTTTCTTTCTGCGGCTGCGATGTATTCGTTTATCTGTTCCAATTTTTTCTTAGCTGTGGGGGTATCTTCGGATTTAGGGAACTTTATCAGCATTTTATTAAGAGTGAAGCGTGCTGACGGATAATCCTTGCTGGCTATGTAGATGTCCGCAAGCTGTATGTAGGCGAGGGATGCGAGCCTTGTACTGTAATTCACCGCCAGAAGGTTCAGGTGGCGTATTGTTTTGAGAAGGTCGTCTCTGCTGCCGAAGCGCTTGTAGCTTCTGTAATATGTTTGAGCTGTGTAGTGGAGAGAGTCATCTGCCAATGCTCCGGTGGGCTGTACTGAATATATCTGAAAGAACCTGTCCGCCACGTTTTCGTATGACTTTCTCGTGACTTTGGACGATTTTTCAATGTAGGCAAGATCATTCTTTGCTGAGTTGTATTTGTCTATCAGCTCTTCGGCGAATGCTGAGGCGAACACCGCAAGCAGAATTAAAATCAGTAGGACAATTTTTCTCATCACGCTACAGTTTCCTTTTCAGGTATCTTCCCGTGTATGAATCCGCACATTCGGCGCATTTTTCGGGAGTTCCTTTAAAAATTATTGTTCCTCCCCCGTCACCGCCTTCGGGTCCGAGGTCTATTATATGGTCGGCGCACTTGATAACATCAAGGTTATGCTCGATGATGATAACAGTATTTCCGCTTTCGGTCAAAGCTCTGAAAATCTTCACCAGCTTGTTTATGTCATCAAAATGAAGCCCTGTTGTGGGTTCATCAAAGATATACATGGTTTTTCCCGTAGGGCGCTTCATAAGCTCCTTGGCGAGTTTCACTCTCTGGGCTTCACCGCCGGAAAGGGTTGTGGCGGGCTGACCCAGCTTGATATAGCCGAGACCGACATTTACAAGCACTTCAAGCTTATTTCTTAATTTCGGCACATTTTCAAAAAACTCAAATCCCTGATTCACTGTCATATCAAGCACATCGGAGATATTTTTATCTTTATAACGTATATCCAGCGTATCACGGTTGTATCTTTTTCCGCCGCAGACATCGCACTTGACGTACATATCGGGGAGAAAGTGCATCTCTATCTTGATATATCCCTCGCCCTGACAGGTTTCGCAGCGTCCGTAGCGGACATTGAAGCTGAATCTTCCCGCTTTGTAGCCCCGCTTTTTGGCATCAGGAGTCTGTGCAAACAGTTCTCGTATATCAGTAAGGACGCCTGTGTAAGTTGAGGGGTTTGATCTGGGCGTGCGTCCGATCGGGCTCTGGTCTATGTCAATTACCTTATCGATCAGTTCAGCACCGCTGAGTTCAGTGAAACTGCCGCCTCGCATCCCCGTTCCGTGGAGACGCTTCATCAGGGCAGGGTAGAGCGTGTCCATTATCAGTGTTGATTTGCCTGAACCGCTGACACCGGTTACGCAGACCATAAGCCCCAGAGGAATTTCAAGGTCAATCCCTTTTAGGTTATGCTCTTTTGCCCCTTTTAATATCAGAGAGCGTTTTTTGTCTGGCTTTTTGCGTTTGGATACTTCTATTTCTTTCACGCCGCTGAGGTATGCTCCTGTAAGCGATTCTTCACAGTGGCGTATCTCTTCCGGTCTCCCGCTGAAAACTATGTTTCCGCCTTTTCGTCCGGCGCCGGGCCCCATATCGATCACATGGTCACAGGCGGCTATGGTGTCCTCATCATGTTCCACCACGAGGACAGAGTTTCCTATATCCCGCAGATTCTTCAGGGTTGCTATAAGCATGTCGTTATCACGCTGGTGCAGACCGATTGAAGGCTCATCCAGAACGTAGAGAACTCCTGTGAGTCCGGAGCCTATCTGGGTGGCAAGTCTTATCCTCTGCGCTTCGCCGCCTGAAAGGGTGGATGATTTTCTGGAAAGCGTGATATATTCAAGCCCCACATCCTTCAGAAAGCTGAGGCGGCGCTTGATTTCAGCATTGATTTTATCTGCGACCTCTTTTTTAAAGCCTTCAAAGTAAAGATTATTGAAGAAGTCCAGCGCTTCGGTGATGTTAAGTTCGGAAGTGTCATATATGTTTTTTCCGCCGACCGTAACAGCAAGGCTGGTTGGTTTAAGCCTTGCTCCTTTACATTCGGGGCAGTCCATTGAGGACATGAATTTTCTTGCGGTTTCTCTGTCCGGCATGTTGTCGGAGTAAAGCTTTTCACGGAGCCATCCGATTACGCCGTCAAACTTTTTCTCGTACTGAACCTTTTTTTCTCCTCTGAAAGTTTCCAGCTTGAGGGGCGTCTCTGCTCCGTTGAGCATTATGTCCTTCTCTTCCTCTGTGAGCTTTGAGAAGGGTTTGTTCATATCTATGCCGAACTGCTGCGATATGGCTACCAGTGTATTGTAATGATGGAAGTTATCAAACTGTTCCCACGGTTTCAGGGCTCCTTCCCTTATGCTTAAGGAGGGATCGGGGACTACAGCGTCCATATCAAAAATAGATTTTTCACCCAGACCCTCACACTCAGAACATGCGCCGAAGGGGTTATTGAATGAAAAACTGCGGGGCTCTATCTCTTCGATGCTGATGTTACATTCAGGACAGGCAAATTTTTCGGAAAACAGGCGGGTTTCGCCGTTTATATCTATTTCCGCCAGACCTTCGGAGAGTTTCAGTGCAGTTTCCACTGAATCCGCCAGTCTGCGGTTCAGCCCTTCTTTAAGCTTGAGCCTGTCTATGGAAACGCTGATTGAATGCTTTATTTTTTTATCAAGCTCTATTTCTTCCTCAAGGCGTCTCTGCTCACCGTCAACCATCACACGGACAAAGCCGTCCTTCAGGAGCTTTTCAAAAACTTTTTTGTATTCTCCTTTTTTTCCTCTGACAATGGGTGAGTAAATTTCAACTCTTGATTCGTCTGCGTGGGAAGTTATAAAATCCACAATCTGCTGGACAGAGTAGCTCTCGACCTTTTTGCCGCAGGAAGGGCAGTGGACATCACCCACACGGGCATACAGCAGACGCATGTAGTCATATATTTCTGTGATTGTTCCCACCGTGGAGCGGGGGTTCTTGCTGATCGACTTCTGTTCAATGCTGATAGCAGGGGAGAGGTACTCGATGGAATCCACGTCGGGTTTTTCCATCAGCTCAAGGAATTGGCGGGCATAAGCAGAAAGCGATTCCACGTATCTTCTCTGCCCTTCAGCGTAGAGAGTGTCAAAGGCGAGGGTGGACTTGCCGGAGCCTGATACTCCGGTTATGACCACCAGTTTGTTTTTCGGAATTTCGAGATCAATGTTTTTTAGGTTGTGCTGCCTTGCACCTTTGATGATTATATTGTCATTCGTACTGTGTTTTGTCATCCAGAGATACCGAGATTATCCTTTCATATTTTTCATCATAGATGAAGACAACCTTCTGCATTTTTTCTCTCATGGTAATTTTTTCTCTGAAAATCTGAACATCCAGCCCTTCAAACATTATGCCGTTTATCTTTATCTTCGGCTTCCTGTGGTGGGCTGATTTTATAAGTTTCTGGATCTGTTCTTCGGTTTTCGTCATATTATCCATGACCTGCTTACGCAGGACGAGAAGCTGCTTCACCTTGGGGTTTTTTAAAATTTCCTTGTTGGAAGTATCTAGCTTACTTAAAAATTCGTCAACCTTTTCCAGGTTCTGAATGTATTTATCTTTATTGTCCTGAAGAATTTTCAGTTCATCTTCAAAGTAATACTTCGTTCCCACACACATAAGAAAGTTTGTGTTCCCCTTCGTGCCGGACTGATTGATGTTTATTTCGGAAAATGCAGTGACCTTGCCGCCTGCTATAATTCCGGGGGCGCCTGTCGCCTGAATATATCCACCGGACTTGATATTGGTGTTATAGGAGTATTTCAGGATCTCAACATTGCCTCTGGCGGAAATGTTTCCTTTTTCTGCATAACCAACGGTGACGTCTCCGGCAGCAACTATATTATTGCTGACTTCGCCTTTTATGCCGGTTTTGATAACTATGCTTCCGCCTGCCACCAGTGTTCCGTCCTGAACTATGCCCTCAACCATTATGTCTTTTTCGGCTTTAACTGAAAAACCGCTGAGGACATCGCCTCTGATGTGTACAACGCCGTTGAAGACGATGTTTCCTGTGGAGTAGTCCACATTGCCGGGAACGCTGTATATGGGGCTTACGCCGAGCTTGTTGTTGTGGAAGGTTACGCAGCCGTCAACTGTGGCGTAATATTCCTTTTCATGCTCATCCGTTGTGATGCCTTCATCCAGAACGATTTTGACATCCTTACCCTTTTCTGCAGGTATTTCCTCGTTTCTGACAGTGAGCCCTTTGACTCCGTTTGTGAAGGGGCGTTTGGTAAGCAGAAGATCCCCTTTGCGGGTGAGGCGTATGTTGTCGATATTTTTATAGTCAACACGGCCGTTTTTAAGAAGGCGGGGCTGGCTGTTTACGGGATCGAAATTAAGCATAACCTGTGCATCCGAACCATTGATCGGCTTAATGCCTTCAGCAAACAGCATATTTTCTATTATTCCGCCTTCGGAATATATCTCGTAAGCCTGTTTTATTATTTCTGTTTTGATATTAACGCTTATGCCGTTCTCTGCAATGACGCTCATTATGCGGTCTAAAGTGTACGTTTCGCCTTCATTCACCACTGGATACAGTGAAATGTATGCACGCAGCCCGTCATCAGTAACGCTGATTTCCACAATGGAATCTGCGGACTCAAGGGACGTGATTTTAGCTACAATTACTCCGTCCTCCCGTGAGAGAATGTAATCGGCGGGGGTCAGATCATACTTCTGTGAGAGCAGATATTTAAATTCAGTCTCGTTTTTTTGTGTGTGGTTTTTAAGTAGGTTCATATCGCAACGGCACCCTGACCTTGAAAACCGTGTACTCATCCGGTTTTGAATCAACACATATAAAGCCGGCGTGAGCCTCTGCAATCATTTTTACAATCGCCAGACCCAAGCCTGTTCCCTTTATTTTCCCCGAAGTAAAAAACGGGTCGAATATTTTGTTTATTGTATCCTGAGGAATGCCTCGTCCGTTATCATACACGTCAAATTCACAAAAGTCACCGGAAGCTTTGGCCGTCACACGGACAAGCCCTTCCTCGCACAGAGCGTCCACTGCATTGCCTATGAGATTGAAAAGCATGCGGAATATCTTCTCTCGGTCAAGGCACAGTTCAGGGTCGTCCTCATTGACAAACACGACTTTGATATCGGTGTCTTTAGTCAGAACATTAAACTGTTTGCCCAGATCCTTGAAAAGATCCGAAACATGGAAACGGACAAGGTTAATTGAGACTTTCTGCCTTGAGAAATCCAGCAGATCAAGGGTGAGCCCGTGTATCCGCTTAACTTCCGAATGAATGGACTCTATGTAGTCCGCAACCTCTCCGTCCAGCTCTGTTATATCTATAAGTTCAAGGTAGCTCTGCACAATGTTAAGAAGATTTTTTATATCGTGGGCTATGGAGCTGTTCAGCATGCCGATAACCCGCAGGTTTTCGCTCTTACGCATGTCACGCACAAGGTTGAAGCGCTCAATGCCCAGAGCGCACTGGGAGGCTATGTATCTGGCAATACGTACATCATCTTCCGTGAAATAGTCATGCTCTTTATCTGTGAGATTAAGTACGCCGATTACCTTGTTGTTTGTCTTAACAGGGACAGACATGAAGGACGATGCTCTGTATCCCATCTCTTCCCGTGATTCTTCGGAAAGGTTAACAATGGTTTCAACGCCCGTCTCGGCGACTTTCCCGGCTATGCCTTCTCCGAGAGCTATCTCTATATTGCCCGGATCGATTTCAAAGCCTGAATGTGCGGAGATACTCAGCCTGCTTCCGTTTATGAGCATGAGGGAAGACCTCTTCACTCCAAGATATTCCCTTGCAATAGAGATGATCGAGGGCAGAAGATCATGAACATCGAAAATACTGTTCATCTTTTCGGAAATTTCCACAAGAACTTCCAGCAGATCGTTTTTCAATTCAGCCTTCCCTTGTTTATCAATTAATATATTATCGGCAATATGTTTATTTTACTAAAGGAGCCGATTCCCTGCCATTATTTCACAGGTTCTTTATCTAAAATCTTTTGACTATGTTGTATTCCATGTCTCTTTGGGCAGCCTTGAAACCGGCACGCTCTATATTGTGGACAATCTCTTCAACACTCATGCGGAACGATGCCCCGCAGGATGCGACTACGTTTTCCTCTATCATCAGGCTGCCGAAGTCGTTTCCGCCGAAGCGAAGTGCCGTCTGCCCTGTCTTGGGACCCTGCGTAACCCATGAAACCTGAAGATTCTTTATATTATCCAAATATATACGGGCTGCGGCAAATATCCTCAAATATTCCACCGGACTTACCTTCTTTCCGCCCAGCTCTGTGTTGTCCGGCTGAAAGGGCCATGGGATAAATGCTGTAAATCCGCCTGTTTTGTCCTGCAATGAGCGTATTCTGTCGAAATGCTCTGCAATTTTTTCGTACTCGTCGTCAGCCTTGAACATCATGGTGGCGCTGGTTTTCAGTCCAAGGTTATGTGCCTCTTCCATGACGCCGAGCCACTTGTCAGAGAGTATCTTATTAGGACTTATACGTACCCGTTCAGAATCCACCAGAAGTTCTGCTCCTCCGCCGGGGATAGAGTCCATACCAGCTTTCACAAGCCTTTCTATAGTCTCTCTTACTGAAAGACCGCTTATTTTGGATATATGGTGTACCTCCGGAGGGCTGAAGGCATGCAGCCATACTCCGAGGGATTTCATATAGGAGAGCATCTCCTCATAAAATTCAATACCCAGGGTGGGGTGAAGTCCGCCCTGAAGGAGAATCTGTGTTCCGCCCAGAGCTTTCGTTTCTTCAATTTTCTGTTTTAGCTGTTCTTTATCAAGAACATATGCCCCGTCCTCATTTACTTCCTTATAAAAGGCACAGAATGAGCATTTGCACGTACATATATTTGTATAGTTAATGTTTCTGTCTATAACAAAAGTCACAACCCCTTCGGGATGCAGCCTTTTTCTGATATTGTCCGCCTCTCTGGCAAGCTCATAAAGATCCGCCGTTTCAAGCATCCGAACAGCGTCCTGTTTTGTTAAGCGCATTTTTGTCATTATTTATATCTGCCGTTTTTCATTTTTATAAAACTGTTTAATATTAAATATCGCATATCGGGAAAGCAATTAAAAGAGTTTTTTATTTTCCGGTCTTTTGGTCGCCGGATCTTCTTAATCTTTGAAAAGCTCATAAAAAAGTTTATATTTATTCAGTGGTGAAATATGCGGATACTTATTGTTGAGGATGAACCGGAACTCAGCGGGCGGCTAAAGAAGACACTTGAGGAACAGAAATACGCCGTGGACTGTGCCTTTGACGGTGAAGAGGCATTGGACAGGCTGGCGGATATGCCTTATGACCTTGTTATTCTTGATATAATGCTGCCCAAGCTTGACGGTTTCGGAGTTCTGCGTGAAGCACACACAATGGGTGTGGATTCCCCTGTGCTGATGCTTACTGCAAGGACAGATACCGATGATAAGATCAAAGGTCTGGATTCCGGTGCGGATGATTATCTCACCAAGCCCTTTTCAACAGATGAGCTTTTGGCTAGGGTTCGTGCTATTCTCCGCAGAAAAGGGGGGCAGAATGATTCCCTCCTCCGTGCGGGCGGTGTCTCTCTGGATACGGTGAGCAGGGAGGCTCGCATCAATGGTGCTAAAGTTGATCTCACTCAGAGAGAATTTCTTATCCTTGAGTTTCTCATGTACAACAAAAACCGTGCAGTAACCAGATTCAGCCTTGCCGAACATGTATGGGGAGATGATTTTGAGCCCTTCAGCATGTCCAACTTCATGGATGTTCATATAAAAAATTTACGCAAGAAAATAAGCGGTTCTGACGGTGAATCGGTAATTAAAACCATAAGAGGCGTGGGATATATTATTAAGGACGGTCAGGAATGAGCATAAGGCTTAAGCTTTCTTTTCTGATAGCCGCAGCCGGGCTTGTGACTGCGCTGATATTTTCCGCCTCTGTTCTTTTCGAGATGCTTGAACAGCCTATAAGAGTGATTGACGCTGAATTGAAAACAGTTGCTTATGAATCGGTTGTCACTCTGGATCAGGCAGGTGCGGCAAGTCTAAAAGACAGTAGACGCTACTGGATCAAAATATATAAAGCAGGGGTTTATGAGCCTCTGTATGTTTCCCACATTGCCCGCCACATAAATCTGCCTGAAGAGAACAAAAGAAAGGCTCTGGCATATGCCTATGTTCCTGATGAAGTGTCTTATGTTGAGCATAATTCAGATGGGCTTACCGTTTTCAGAATACGCCGTATGGTTATTGAACAGGAGCACTCCACAGGCACTTACGAAGATGACGGCGATGACGATGACGAAGGCTATGAAGACAATAAAACGTCATATGTTGTTTACGCCGCCATATCCGCAGAGAGAATCAAGGACGAAATTGTAGATCTTATTGTTGTAGTGATACTGGGGCTTCTGCTCTCTGTAATTGTTCTTACCGTAATCAGCTATATAATAGCCGGTTATATTCTCCAACCTGTGCGAGCCATGAACCTGCGCACAAGGAATATTACAGAAAAGAATCTCAGCCTTCGCATACCCATAAAGGAGAACTGTGCCGATTCTGATGAGTTTAATACTCTGGCAATTACGCTTAACGGTGTTTTTGACCGTCTGGAGAATGCTTTCAACAGGCAGAAAAGGCTTATTGCAGATGCTTCCCATGAGCTTAAAACCCCTCTGAGCATAATGCGTCTTATCACTGATGACGTTACTATTGCAGGAAATATCACACCTGAGGATGCTTCCCGTCTTTCAAATCAGGTGCTGCGTATGGAGAAGCTCGTCAGGGATATACTGAACCTTTCCGGACTTGAGCTGGACAGGGCGGTGGTTTCGGAACGGGTTGACCTGAAAAGTGTCCTTGAACCTTTGACGGAGGACTATACCCTTCTTGCGTCCGGCAGAAATATACAGCTCACTATGGAGCTTAAGGGCTCTTTGGTGATCATGGGTGATTATGACAAATTGTTCAGGGCTTTTTCAAATATTCTTGATAACGCCGTGAAATACTCTGACGAGGGCGGGGAAATAAAAATTTCCGCAGAACGCAGAGACGGCAGGGTCGAGGTCAGGGTTTTTAATACCGGTGAGGGTATCCCCGCTGCCTCTTTAGGTAAGGTTTTTGAACAGTTTTACAGGGTTGAGCAGTCAAGGGCTTCCCGCTATGGCGGTTCGGGGCTCGGGCTTGCCATAGTTAAGCGTATTATAGAGCTTCACGGCGGTACTGTTGGCATAGAGAGCCGTGCGGGTGAATCTGTAACTTTTTCGGTGAATCTGCCCGCAGAATAAAAATTATTTTCCCTTCATAAAATCTTCATATTTACTCTGCTATAACCTGCGTATGAAAGAAACAGGTTTTTCCCGCAGATGGATGATTTTTTTCCTTGTTCTTGCCGTTTACACAGGTGCATTTGCCTACCGTGGGGTTTTGTCCGTTGATATTATGGAGTCACGGAACTATATAACCGCACGGGAAATTGTACAGGATGGAAGCTGGCTTAAGCCCACACTTAACGGCGAGCTTCGTATAGCAAAACCGCCTGTGCCCACATGGCTTACCGCTTTTGTTTTCGATATTGCAGGAACAGACAGCAATCTTTCAGCAAACAGGCTGCCGTCTGCATTTGCAGGGGTTATTCTGCTTGTTTCTGTTTACTTTATATCATTATTTATCACAAAGTCACGCAGCGCCGCCTATTACTCAGTAATAGTTTTAAGCACCAGCTATCTGTTTTTTTATATGACCCGTCGAAATACATGGGATATTTATTCACAGTCTTTCATGGCTGCATCAATTGCTTGTTATTGCTCATCTTTTCAGACTAAGGGACAGTTTGGAAAAGTGGGGATGTACACGGCTGCGGGCGTTTTTGCGGCATTGTCGTTTATGAGTAAGGGTCCTGTGGCGTTTTACACAGTTCTTTTTCCATTTTTAATTGCCGGGTTTTACTATTTCAGGCTCAAACCTGTGAACTATACCGGACTTTTTGTATTTTTGGCTGTTGCGGCCGCGCTATCCCTCCTGTGGCCTTTATATATATATTTTAATGAAACACATTCCGCTCTCAATACTGCCTCTGCGGAGATTTCCGCATGGGCCGACCGACATATCAAACCCTTTTGGTACTACATCAAATTCCCCTTGATGTCCGGTCTGTGGTCTGTGTTTTTGCTCCCTCTGCTTGTTCCGTGGTTCGCTTCCGCACGCCTCGGCAAGCGGAGGGCAGCTTTTTATCTGTCATGGCTTTTTATCACTCTGGTTCTTCTTTCTGTCATACCGGAGAAGAAGGACAGATACCTTCTTCCAGTTATAATTCCCGCATCGCTTATGATAGGCGAATATGTGAGCCTCCTTGCGGGCAGGCTGCGCCGCACATCTGCTGACAGTGTTATACTGGGAGTATGGGGTGGAGCGGTTTTCTCCTTTGGTTTATGCGCACTTGGGATTTCTGCTGCCGCTCAGATCTGGTTTACCCCTTACAATGGTCTTCTTTTTATAATTGCCGCCACAGCCACAGTATACTGTGCTGTTCGGCTTGCAATAAGCATATGCAGCAGGGAAACGGAAAAATACATCTCTCTTTCTGCAGTGCTTTTCTGCCTTTCTGTGCTTTTGGCTGTACCTGCTGTTGAGGCATTTATGCCGGAACGTGAATTTAAGGCGCTGGAACAGGTGAGAAAGGATGAAATATACAAACACAGCGGCGGCTTTTACGGCAGTCTGGGCATTAAAGAGATTCGGGCTGTGGGCAGAAAAGTGCGCCCTGTAAACGAATTTGTTGAAAACGGCGGAGAAAGCGCTGTTCTGATAGTTAAAAGAAATCTGAAGGCGAATGAACTGGACGGTATGGGGCTTAAGGCAGAATACCTGAAAACTTACTCATCAGGAGCGGATGAAAAATGGAACTTTTACTTAATAAGCAGGAAAGAGCAATGAAACCGGAAATTTCCGTAGTGATACCATTCTACAATGAAGCGGAGAATATTGATCCTGTCTGCTCGGAGCTTCTTTCTGTTCTTATGTCAGGTTTTGTGAAAAGCTGGGAGGTTGTTCTCATAGACGACGGCTCAACAGACGGAACAGCCGCAGCCATAGACCGGTGGGCAAATAAAAGCTCTTTCAGGGCGGTTCACCTCTGTAAAAACAGTGGACAGTCCGCTGCTCTTTTTGCTGGTTTTGCAGCAGCGCAGGGTGACTGCATCTTTACTCTGGACGGCGACGGTCAGAATGATCCCGCAGATATTCCAAGGCTTCTTAAAAAAATGAAGGAGCTTAATGTTGATATGATCTGCGGTGTGCGTGTCAAAAGAAATGACAGCAGCCTCCGCAGGTTTTCAAGCAGACTGGCTAACAGGATCAGGGCGAAAATACTCGGTGACTGTATAAGCGATGTGGGATGTTCCTCCAGAGGGTTTAAAAGAGAATGCCTCGATTCTTTCCGGTTTTTTCGCAATGCTCACAGGTTCTTCCCCGCACTGGTGCAGATGGGCGGATACAAGGTCGCAGAAATGCCCGTTAACCACAGAGCAAGAAACAAGGGCGTCAGCAAGTATGGTCTGGGGCTTAACAGCCGCATCTGGGTCGGTATAGCGGATCTCTTCGGAGTGTACTGGATGAAGAAGAGGTATATCTCCGTATCATCTTATGAATACATGGAAAACCATGCAGTTGCCAAAGCCTCCGGTGAGTAGGGAGGCTTAACAGCTTTAGCCTTGTGTAAACCGTGCGGACGTATTAAACTCAGCGTATGTTTGAGTTCCTCTTTCAGACGGATACGCTGCTGACTTTTATTATGGTTTTCTTCCGCATTTCGGGCATTATTTTCAGTGCGCCGATGTTCAGCAGCCAGCTTATTCCGAATAATGTAAAAATTGCCGTATCTCTTGTGCTTGCCGTTGTGGTTGCTCCCACTGTGCAGACAATAGGGCTTTCAGATATTCATCCTCTACTGCTTATTCTCCTGATAGCCAAGGAAATTCTTCTTGGCATAGCAACAGGAATGATGGCGCAGCTTCTTTTTGTGGGTGTGCAGATAGGCGGAGAACTTGCGGGTTTTCAGATGGGCTTCAGCATGGTGAACTCCTTCGATCCTTCCATGAATATGCAGCTTTCCATCATCGCCCAGCTTAAAAACGTGGCGATGATACTCTTTTTTATCGCCCTCGGCGGTCATCTTATGGTGATAGGCGCCATGAGCGAATCTTTCCGGGCTGTCCCTCTGGGCATATTCACCTTCAAGGCGGAGGGCTTTTTGTACATTGCTAAAATGCTCAGTGCATCTTTCCTGACAGCTCTTAAAATAGTCGCCCCTATATTCGTGGTGATGCTCTGCACCCATGTGATAATGGGGATAATGGGAAGGCTTGTTCCCCAGCTTAACCTTATGATTGTGGGTTTCCCGTTACAGATTGCCGTGGGGCTTTCGATTTTGAGCATAAGCCTGCACTACTTCTTTATAGTTTTTGAAAAGCTTCTGCATGAGTATTTTATGCGGATTGCCACATTGTTTTATATCTTCGGCGGTAACTGATGGCTGACAACGATTCGGAAAAGACCGAACAGCCCACCGGGCGGCGGATTCAGAAAGCCAGAGAAGAGGGCAACGTAGCAAAAACAAGGGAACTCAGCGCTGCTGTGACCTTTGTGGCTACGGCTGTCTTTATGTATTTTTATATTTCCACAATGTCAGACGAACTTATGCGTTTTATGCGTGAGTCGTTTATGTCTTTGACCTATGTGCTTGATGAAAAAAGCACAATCAAACTGATGGTTTTTGTTATTATATTCATGACAAAGATTCTCGCTCCGGTACTTGTTATGCTGTTTGTGGTGAACATCGCCTCCAATATTATGCAGTTCGGGTTCCTTTTCAGCCCAAAAGCTCTTGCTGTTAAGTTTGACAGGCTCGACCCCATTAAGGGTTTTGGCAGAATATTTTCCAAGCGCAGCCTCGTGGAGCTTTTTAAATCACTCTTTAAGATATTCGTGGTGGGGCTTGCCGCCTTTTACATAATAAAAGGGAAGATACCCACAATCCTCCGTTTGGGGGACTCTGAGCCCATTGACAGCATAATGTTTTTTCTGATGCTGATGTTTGAGCTTTTCCTCAAAATAGGAGTTCTCGTACTTATTCTGGCTATTATAGACTTCATGTACCAGAAGTGGCAGAACACCGAAGACCTGAAAATGACAAAACAGGAAGTGAAGGAAGAGTTTAAGCAGATGGAGGGGGATCCTCTCATCAAGCAGAAGATACGCAGCATGCAGAGGGACATGGCACGCAAGCGCATGATGTCTGACGTGCCGAAATCTGATGTTGTGGTAACAAACCCCACCCACTTTGCGGTTGCGCTGAGATACCGCCCCGGAGAGGACAAAGCGCCCATGGTTCTGGCAAAGGGGCAGAGGCTCCTTGCCTTGCGCATCAGAGAGATGGCGAAAAAAAACGGCGTGCTTATTCATGAGGATCCGCCCCTTGCCCGTACACTTTTCAAAACGGTTGACATAGGTGAGGAAATACCGGAGAATTTGTATAAAGCAGTAGCAGAAATACTTGCCCTTGTAGGGAAATTTAAGCACATGAGAAGGTAGTTAAGTGGCTCAATCAAACCTGATGACCAGAATGATAAAGCAGGGGGAAATAGGCTTCGGTCTGTTTTTTATCGGCATAATCATAGTAATGGTTCTGCCTATGCCTGCGGTACTGCTCGACCTTCTTCTGGTGTGCAGTATAGCCCTTTCTGTTCTGATACTTATGGTTGCGATCTACGCTGACGAGCCGTTGAAATTCTCCACTTTTCCTTCGGTTCTGCTGATTATTACGCTTTTCAGGCTCTCTCTTAACGTTGCATCCACAAGGCGAATCCTCCTCAACGGTTCAAGCGGGGAAGGCGCAGCCGGACACGTTATTCAGGCTTTCGGTCAGTATGTTGTGGGCGGAAACTATGTAGTGGGCGTTATTATTTTCCTTATCCTTGTCCTGATTAACTTCATGGTTATTACCAAGGGTTCCGGACGTATAGCGGAAGTTGCGGCAAGATTCACACTGGACGCTATGCCCGGTAAACAGATGAGTATCGATGCCGACCTTAACGCAGGGCTTATTGACGAAGCAGGCGCAAAGGCGAAAAGAGCAAAGATTCAGCAGGAAGCAGACTATTACGGAGCTATGGACGGTGCGAGCAAGTTTGTTCGCGGTGACGCCGTTGCAGGGCTTATAATCACAGGTATAAATATTTTAGGCGGTCTTGCCATCGGTGTTCTCCAGAACGGAATGGACGTGGCGGATGCGGCAGGAGTTTTCACCATACTCACAGTGGGCGACGGTCTGGTGAGCCAGATTCCCTCGCTCATAGTCTCCACTGCGGCGGGTCTTATTGTTTCCCGTGCAGGCGGCGGTGATAAAGACCTGAGCGGACAGCTTGCCAGACAGCTTTTCCGCAGTACAAGGGTTCTTTACATAACAGGCGGCATACTTCTGTTTTTTGCAGTTGTTCCGGGAATGCCCTTTTTCCCTTTCCTGTTCCTTTCTGCGATATTTTTCGGCATAGCCTACTCTGTTAAAAAGAGTGCGGAAAGACCGGATGAAGAGGAAGAGGAGCTTGAAGAGGAACGCAAACCCGCAACGGAAGAGGAAGAGGTTAAAGAACTTCTGGAGATGGATACCATGGAACTTGGTATCGGATTCAGCCTCATCCCTCTTGTGGATTCGGCGCAAGGCGGAACGCTCCTGAACCGCATTAAGTCCATACGCAAGCAGATAGCCCTCGAACTTGGAATAATTGTCCCCCCCGTAAGGATAAGGGATAACCTTCAACTTGACGGCAACGGATACAGCATACTCCTCAAAGGGGTCAAGGTCGCAGGCGGGACGATTTTTCCCGATAAATTTCTTGTAATGAACCCCGAAGGGAGTGTTGATAAAATAGACGGTATAGCCACAAAAGAGCCCGCCTTCGGGCTGGCTGCAAAGTGGGTTGATGAACGCCAGAAGGAAAAGGCGGAGCTTAACGGCTTCACCATTGTTGACCCCGCAACGGTTATCGCCACACACCTGACAGAAGTTATAAAGTCCCACGCCGGAGAACTCATCGGCAGACAGGAAACAATGGAGCTGCTCAACGGTGTTAAGGAAAAATATCCCAAGCTTGTGGACGACCTTGTCCCCTCAATACTGGATCTGGGAACTGTCAACAGAGTATTGCAGAACCTCCTGAGAGAGAAAATATCCATCCGTAACCTGCGGAGCATTCTGGAGGTTCTTGCCTCTTACGGAGTGCAGCTTAAGGATGTGGAAGCCCTTACGGAGCGTGTGCGCCTGTCGTTAAAAAGGCAGATAACGGAAAGCCTCCTTGCACCGGACGGAGCGCTTTACGTTTTTACCCTGCCGTCTGAGGTTGAACAGCTTCTCGCTAAAAACTTACAGCAGGGAGACGAAGGAAAGGATATACTTATAGATCCCCTTGCGGCGCAGAAGATACTTTCAAAGATGATAGGCAAAGTGGATGAGGTGACACAGAAGGGATTCAGCCCCGTGCTTGTTATTTCACCTCCGCTCCGTTCGGCTATGCGCCGCTTTGCGGAGAAATTTATCAAGAATATTAATGTCATATCCCACAATGAAATAAGCGAGAATGTCAGGATAGAGAGCCTAGGCATGCTGGAGATTAAGATATGAAGATAAAAAAGTACGAAGCATACGACATGGCGGAAGCGATGAGGATGATAAAGCAGGAGCTTGGCTCTGAGGCTGTTATTCTCTCCACCAGAAAAGTCGTGAAAAACAGCAGCTTCGGTCTTTTCTCCAAGCCTCTCATCGAAGTTACTGCCGCAGTGGACATGGATGAGCGCATATTAATGGAAAAAACAGCCAAGGCAAAAGCGGCAAGACCAAAACCGCATAATGCAGGCTCAACATACAACGGGTTCGGAAAGATAGCAGAACCTAAAAAGGAAGAGGATTTTAAACCTGATACATTCGCTGAAGACATCAGGCGGCCGCAGAAAGAGACTGTGTACCGTTCTGAGACATCTCGCCAGGCAAGGCAGCCACAGGCTGACACATATCCGCAGGGCGGGGTGGATAAGCTGGCCGAACTGATAAACACCCTCGGTCTGAACCGCTTTGAGAGTCTTATAACCGATGTTGCTGAAATCAAGAAGCAAATGCTTGAGATGAAAAGCGCACTCACTGAAAATATTGTTGTCGACCTGCCGGAACAGCTCAAGGAGTTTTACTCTCTGATGGTTAAAAACGGCGTGGACGATGTTATTGCCTATAAATTTCTCAAACGTATAGAAAAACGTGCCACAGCGGGGCTTACCAGAAGCCAGATCCGTAACCTTATCGTTCAGCTTCTGGGCGATCTTATCCCCATCGAAAAGGATTACTTTTCATCCCTAAACAGGAAGATAGTTGCCTTTGTCGGTCCTACGGGAGTGGGGAAAACCACCACTGTTGCAAAAATAGCCGCCAACCTCTCCCTTAAACTTAAAAAAAGGGTGAGTCTTATCACCATAGATAATTTCAGGATAGGGGCGGTGGAGCAGCTTAAAACCTACGCTGAAATTGTGGATATTCCCCTTCAGGTGGCATCAAGCCCCGAAGAACTGCAGGCTATACTCGCCCGCACCGAAGGCTATGACTATGTGTTTGTTGACTCAATGGGCAGAAGCCAGTTTGATACTGAACAAATAGGCGACCTCCGCAGCTTTCTAAGCGCCGGAGACAGGATGACTGTTGCTCTTGTTATGTCCATGAGCAGCAACCACGTTGAAATGGCTGAAACATTTGAAAACTACAGCGCCCTCATGCCGGAATATGTTGTTTTTACCAAGCTTGATGAAACAAAATACTTTGGTCCCATGGTGAATCTGCCGATCCGTAAAAAGACCCCTGTCCTGCTTCTTTCCACCGGACAGAATGTCCCTGATGATATGGAAATTCCTGATGGCAGGAAGATTGCTAGTCAGATCCTCAAGGATATTCCGGGGTTCTGGAGTGAAAGATGACAGATCAGGCGCACAATTTAAGACGAAAAGCGTGGGATAAAAAACGGCGGGCGAAGTATATTTCCGTCTCCAGCGGCAAAGGCGGGGTGGGAAAAACCAATTTTGTGGTAAACCTTGCCTACTGGCTTGCCAAAATGGGGAAAAAAGTTCTTGTTTTTGATGCAGACTTGGGACTCGCCAATGTTGATATTCTGCTTAATCTCACAGTTACCGCTTCCATAAGAAAATATATGCTGGGTGAAGTGGAAATAGACAGCGTAATAAAAAAAGATGTTTACGGATTTGACGTTATACCCGCCTCAAGCGGGTTTTCGGATCTTACCAATCTGAATGAAGAAGACTTTGAGAAGATTGTGGAAATCTTTGTAAATCTTGACTCATCCTACGATTATATTCTGTTCGATACAGGTGCGGGAATCTCCGAAACGGTGACGAAGTTTGCCGCTATCGCTGATACAGTTATAGTTATAACTCAGCCCGAACCCACTGCGATAACCGATGCTTATGCATTTATGAAGGTGGTTCACTTTGACCACGGCATAAACCGCATTCGCTTTGTGCTTAACAGAGTAGATGACGTAAACGGTGTAAAAAACATCTACATGAGCATGAAAAATGTTGCAAAAAAATTCCTTGATGTGGAGCTTGATCTCCTCGGGCACCTCCGGGAAGACAAACAGGTGATCAGCTCTGTTAAGTTTCAGAAGCCTGTATGCGAAATTAACCAGAATGGCTCATATTCAAGGGATATTTATAATATAGCCCGCAATATTCTCGGTCTGCCTGCTGAAAATTCACGTAGAGAAGGACTTTACAGCCTTCTTAAGGGGGTTTTCAAATGACATTTCTGCACAGAGAAATCGCTTTGATGCTTGCTACAATTGCCTTTGTCTCTTCCTTTGTTTACAAGTTCTTTCTGCTTGAGGTAAAATTGACTTATGTAACGAGGGACATTATAATGTTTTTCATTATTTATTATGTGACTGAAAAGCTTTTCTTCTATATAGACAAGATAATGATTAACTACAGGAAGATACTTTGATGCAATACGAGGCAGGCGGCGCAGTGAACCGGTTTTCTCCCGAAGAACGGGAGGAGATAATAGCAGAATTTATGCCCAGAATAAAATCATGGGTTATCCGTATGAGTGCGTCCCTCCCCGACAGTGTGGATCTTGACGATCTTTATTCCTCCGCATGCGTGGGGCTTATTGAGAGCATGGACCGCTTTGACAAGGACAGAAATGTAAACTTTTATACATTTGCAGAAAGACGTATCAAAGGTTCTATCCTTGACACTCTCAGAAGTCTGGATTTCCTGCCCCGAAATGTGCGCACCAGACTGAAACAGCTTGAGGCGTTCATCGAGAAAACCTACCGTGAGCATGGAGCCCGCCCTTCTGTTGAGGAAATAGTCGCCGGGAGCGATTTTGAGGCGAAAGAGGTTTACCGTCTTCTTGAACTCCAGGATAATGACAAACTTTTGAGTCTTGATGAATCTGTCGGCAGTGAAGGTGAAAACAATCTTATAGATTTCATTAAAAGTAAAGGACTCACCCCTGAAGATGAGGCGGTGAAGAACAAACTCATAGAAAGACTCGGCGAAGAGATAGACAGTCTCCCCGAAAAAGAGAAATATGCCATAACTCTTTATTATTACGAAGAACTTACCATGAAAGAGATTGCAGAGGTTCTGAACATTACGGAGTCAAGGGTTTCTCAAATCCACTCTGCGGCCGTGACGAAGCTTAAAAGGAGGCTGAAAGAGTTCTATGAATAAAATCAAAGTTGTTATTGTCGATGATTCCGCTTTTATGAGAAAGGCTATTGAATCCATGCTCGCAAAGGATACCGAGATTGAGATAATCGGTCAGGGGCGAAACGGGCTGGATGCTGTGGAAATGGCAAGAAACCTTAAACCTGACGTCATGACTCTTGACATCGAGATGCCCAGAATGGACGGACTGACCGCTCTTGAAAAAATAATGAGCGAAAATCCGTTGCCCGTCATTATGGTCAGCTCGCTTACCACCGAAGGCGCAGAAGCCACTATGAAAGCCCTTGATTTGGGCGCTGTGGACTTTATACCGAAAGAAAAATCATTCGCCAGCTTCGGCGTTATGAATATAGAAGATGATCTGCGGAACAAGATAAAACAGTTTGCCAGAAGAAAAAACCTGATGAGGAGGCTTCGTCCTTCGTCATTTGCAAGACCTGCGTCTACGGCTGCTGGAGTTCAGAGCCCTGCGGCTCCTTCTGCACAAACAAAAATAATCTCCAAACCGGGTCATAAAAGAATTGTGATAATCGGCACTTCCACCGGAGGTCCTCAGTCCTTGCAGAAGGTTATACCAAGGCTTCCTGCGGATATCGGCGTTCCTATTGTTGTGGTTCAGCATATGCCGCCCAATTTCACCCAGTCTCTCGCACAGAGGCTTAATTCTCTGAGCAAGCTGACAGTTATTGAATCGCAAGGGAACGAAAAGCTTGAACCGAACACAGTGTATATTGCTAAAGGCGGTCAGCATTTGAGGATAAAGAAAATCGGCGCTAATTACGTCACGGAGCTTAATCCTGAAGCGGGCGGTCATCTTCATGTACCCAGTGTGGATGTTACGGCGGCGTCTGTTGCAGAAGTTGCGGGAAGAGATGCGCTTGGAGTAATAATGACAGGCATGGGGGCTGACGGCAAGAAAGGTCTCCAGCTCCTTAAACTTAAGGGTGGAAACGTTATTGCACAGGATGAGGAATCAAGCATTGTTTACGGTATGCCCCGTGCTGTGGTTGAGGCCGGAATAGCTGATGAAATTGTTTCCCTTGACGATATATTTAACAGGATAATATTCCACTGTAAGTAAACAGGGAGCTTAAACCCCGTATTAATTCTTCTGAAAAGAATTTCTTTTCTGCGGAGCAATTGGGGTTTTGGGGAGAAAGTGTGAAAGAACACTTTTTGCCTAAAAAGGGGTCTTTCACGTAAATAGACCTTTAATAAATGATAAAAGGTAACAAATGGCAGATATTTTAAGTCAGGAAGAGATTGATGCGCTGTTGTCTGACTTAATAACGGAAAAAAGTACATCTCTGTCTTTTTCCCGTACACGCTCGCACCGCATAGAATGCGGTTTCGCTTCGCACGGCGTGTTCCCATCCGTGGGAACATCTGTGGACAACATTACAGGCATAAACGGAGTAATAGGTTAATATATGGCAGATATTTTAAGTCAGGAAGAGATTGATGCGCTGTTGTCCACCGTATCCACGGAGGACGATTTATCGGATAATTCGATACAGCAGCTTGACTTTGTGCCTAAAAAGATTTCGGTTTACGATTTCCGCAGACCGGATAGGGTATCAAAAGAGCAGCTTCGTTCTATCCGAAATCTTCATGATAAGTTTGCGCGCAACTTTTCATCCTCGCTTTCAAACTTTCTGCGAACCATCACAGACATAACTCTGGTTAGTGTGGATCAGATGACATACGGAGAGTTCCTTATGTCTCTCCCTGACCCTACCAGCTTTAACATTATAAGTATGATACCTATGGAAGGAAATGCGGTGCTGGAGATAAACCCGTCACTTGTTTTTCCCATAGTTGACAAGCTTCTGGGCGGTCCGGGACAGCCGCTGTTTCAGACCCGTGAGCTTACGAGCCTTGAGCAGCACATAATAGAGGGTATATTAAGCCTGATACTCAAAGATCTTGAAGATGTCTGGCGGCAGATTGTGCAGAATATCCGCTTTAAGAAAGAGCTGAGTGAGAACAGCCCGCATATTATTCAGATTGTTGCACAGAACGAGGTTGTTATCCTTGTGGTTTTCGAGATCAAGTTCGGTGAGGCGACGGGGATGATGAACCTCTGTATCCCTGCCATTGTTCTTGAACCTGTTCTCGGCAAAATCAGCAGCCAGGACTGGCTGATCGGCGCCAAGAAAGGCAAGTTCGGGGATAATGAAAAGCATATTCTTGATATGCTTGAAGAGATTAAGATTCCTCTGCGTGCATCCCTTGGGCATACCACTCTTACCATCGAAGAGATAATGAATCTTCAGGAAGGCGATCTGGTTATGATGGATGTTAAGGCGGGCACTCCTGCGGGTATATTTATCAACAACAAAAAGAAATTTTTCGGTCATATAGGTACGTTAGGCGTGCGTAAGGCTGTGAGAATAAATGAAATGATCACGGAAGAAGTTAATGAGGAAAGATCTGGATAAAGGCAAATACGCCGCTTTTACAGGAGTTGTAACGGACATGTTTGCCTCAACCTTCGGCAGCATGTTTGATAAGGAAATAAGTATTTCTCTGTCTGACGCCTATTCCGGCGGGGCGGATGAGCTTATGTACGGTTATGAGTCCCAGACGGCGGTCTCCATTACGGAGGAGAAATCCGGTTTTGATGCCGGACTGTTCTTCTACACCAAGGACATAACCATGCTTGCCGCTCTTATGCTCATGATGGATTCCGAGGGTACTGAAGAGCTTGGGGAAGATGATCCTGATGCAATAAAAGAACTTTGCCAGCAGGTTTTGTCCTCCCTTACCGTACCGATTGATGAGAGGCTTGGCAAAAAAGTCAGCTTCAAAGTTGATGATGTGCTTAAAAATGAAAATTCGGCTCTTTTTCAGTCAGAAAGTTATTTTATAGCCGATATGAAATTTACAATCGGTGACCGTAAAACAGCTATGCGCTTTTTTATGGATGAGGATCTGCTGTCCATGTTTTCGGGTAAAAGTTCCGGCGGGGCAGGATCCGCTTCTGATGAAGAACCAGATTTTGCAACTGCTTTTACTTTTCCTGATGATCCTGATGATGCAATGAATGATCCCATAAGCTCTATGGGAGGCGGTTCCGTCTCCGGCGGGCAGAACATGGACATGCTGATGGACATAGATGTTCCGGTCAGTGTGAAAATGGGCTCAACAAGGATGTTTTTAAAGGATATACTTACTATGGGATCAGGAAACATTGTAGAGCTTGACGAATCTGCGGATGAACCTGTTGAACTTGTTGTAAACAATAAGGTTATAGCCCGCGGAGAGGTGGTTATCGTCGATGGCTACTTCGGTTTTCGCATCAAGGAAATCGTAAGCAGGGCAGAGAGATTGAAGAAATTAAAGGATTGACATTGGTGTTATAATATAAATAATATGATATTATGACATCTCAGGCGGAGGATTGAATGGCTCATCATCACGTTGTAATAACAGTGGACGACTCTTCCACTATGAGAAGAATAATTAAAAATACTCTTCTCAAGCTCGGCTTCACAAACATCCTTGAGGCTGGTAACGGTGTGGAAGCTCTTGATGTCATGGCAAAAAACAAGGTTGATGTTGTTATTACCGACTGGAACATGCCGGAAATGGACGGGCTTACTTTTGTTAAAACTCTCAGATCCAAGGATGAGTACAAAACTATGCCTATTCTTATGGTAACGACAGAGGCTGCCAAGGAAGACATTCTCACCGCACTCAGAAGCGGTGTAAACAACTATGTGGTAAAACCTTTTACCCCTGATACGCTTAAAGAGAAGATAGACAAACTTCTGGGTCTGTGATTATGAACAATTTCAAGGACGTTAATGAGCTTCTTGATATTGCAAGAAACATCAGTAACGGAAACTATGATGTCGTAGGTATTGATGTCAATCCTGAGAGTGAACTCTTTCACATTGCAGAATATTTCAGCAAAGCAGTAAATAAGCTTAAGACTGTAAGCTCTGCGGTTGAAGATGCGTATGAAGATCTGCCCGGTTTTGAGAGCGTTCTTCACAGTGTCATCGGGGACTCGAAGGAAGCGTCCGAGAACGTTCTTGAGTGTGTGGATAAAATCAATTTCAATATTGACGACATAAAAGAGAACCTCGGCACTCTGCGGACGTATGTAGAGAACGGCGAGTTCAGCAAAATAAACGGTATTCTTGACCGCCTGCGTGACAAAGGCACGGCAGGTCAGGATGTCAGCTTTGATATTATTGCCTCCCTCGAATTTCAGGATATTACCAAACAGAAAATTGATAAACTGATAAAAATCATATACGACCTTCAGGAAAGACTTACGCACCTCGTGCTTATGCTTGGGGTTAAAGATAGAAAGATTGACGTTGAAACTTTAGAGAAACTCAAAACAAAAGACGGTATAATGGAAAACCAGAACCTTGTTGACGAGCTGCTCAAAGAGTTCGGAATATAACGCAAGCGTGCATAGCAAATTCTCAGGATGATGAATTTGCAGTTATAAGGACAGCTAAATTATACTTTAAATTGTCTTGAAGTTATTCAGACATCCGCTATCTTAACTTTCAGACACAATTGCCGCAAAAGTGAACAGAAAGCGGAATAAATTACAGAGCCGTTCATTAAAATTAAACGGCGATACTTTTGTTAAGGAGGTCCCTATATGGACGGCATCGGCGACATGCAGGATCTTGTACAGGATTTTATTCTCGAAACAGATGAAATTATAGAAAGCCTTGACCACGACCTTGTGGAACTGGAAAACAGCAAGAATGATCTTGAACTGCTGAACAAGATTTTCCGTGCTGCACATACAATGAAAGGTGCCTCCTCTTTCCTTGGCTTTGATAAAATGGCGAATCTTACTCACCATGCCGAGGAAATTCTCAATAAACTCCGTAAAAACGAGATGCAGGTTAATGCAGTTATTATGGATATACTGCTTGAATTTGTGGATGTGACCAAACATATACTTGCTGATATCAAAGCCGGCAAGGACACTGTGAAAATAGATGAAACTGTTAAAAAGCTTAAGCTTGCAAATGAAGGCAACTTCGATCAGATAGACGGTGATTCTGCTGGAAGCTCATCCACACCGGCTCCTTCGGGCAAACGTGCTGATAATGATGTGAATCAGGTGAAAAAAGCCGCAATGTCCATAGAACAGACTATACGTGTGGATGTCTCAAGGCTTGACTCACTGATGAACCTTGTGGGAGAGCTTGTTCTGAGCAGAAACAGAATAGGGCAGATTTCAGGCGAGCTTGAAAAGAAATTTGAAGGCGAATTCCTCATAGAACAGCTTATGGAAACCACTTCACAGATTGGGCTTATTACCACAGAGCTTCAGCTTGCTGTGATGAAAACAAGAATGGTTCCCATCGGCAAAGTTTTCAATAAATTTCCCCGTATGGTGCGTGACCTCTCCAGAGAGAAAAATAAGGAGATCGAGCTTGTTATAACCGGTGAAGAAACAGAGCTTGATAAATCTGTCGTGGAAGAGATAGGCGACCCGCTTATACACATGATCCGAAACGCAGTGGATCATGGTGTTGAAAGCCCTGAAGAAAGAAGAAAAGCAGGAAAACCTGTTAAAGGAACCGTACATCTTTCCGCATATCATGAAGGAAACCACATTGTGGTTGAGATCAGGGATGACGGTAAGGGTATGGACGCTGCAAAACTTAAAAAGAAAGCAGTCGAAAAAGGCGTCATAACTCCTGAAGAAGCTAAAAATCTTGATAATGAAGGTGCATTCAACCTTATTTTCAAACCCGGCTTCTCCACCGCAGAGAAAATTACAAGCATCTCCGGACGCGGCGTGGGTATGGACGTTGTTAAAACAAACATCGAAAAACTTAACGGTATCATAAATATAGAATCTGAACTCGGACACGGTACACGATTCCGCCTCAAACTTCCCCTTACGCTTGCTATTATTCAGGCTCTGCTTGTGGATGTTTCCGGCGAAATTTTTGCGATACCTCTTGTCTCTGTTGTGGAAACAGTACGTATCAACCTCAGCGAAGTACATAATTTTGAAGGAAGAGAAGTTCTTAAACTCAGAGACTCAGTTCTCAGCCTTCTCCGCCTTGACGAAATATACGAACTTGAGGGTTCATACAAAGACGATATCTATGTTGTTGTCGTTGGGCTTGCAGAGAAAAAGCTCGGATTTATTGTCGATAAGCTCGTCGGACAGGAAGAGATTGTTATCAAATCCCTCGGCGAATACCTCGGCGGTAATGTCGGCATAGCCGGAGCGACAATCATGGGCGACGGACGTGTCAGGCTCATCATTGATGTGGCAGGCGTTATTGATATAGCCGGTAAAATGCCCAGACGCTCACGCAAAAAAAAGAAAGCGGGCGCAGTTAAGAAAAACGCCAACAGTGTAAATGTGCTTGTTGTGGATGACTCCGCAACGGACAGAAAAATAATGAACCGCCTTCTTTCCTCAACAGGATGGATAAATGTTGATGAAGTCTCAGCAGGAAGGGATGCGCTTAAATATCTTGAGAGTAATGACCCCGACATCATCGTTACTGATATTATGATGCCGGATCTTGACGGGTATGACCTTTCCAAAATGATAAGGGAAAGGGGCTATGAAAAACCTATAATTGCAGTTTCGGGCAGATCCGAAGTTACGGACAGAAAGAAGGTGAGTGCCGCCGGCATAAACGCTTTCCTGCTTAAACCTCTGAACCTGCAGACAATGCTTGATAAGATCGATGAGCTGCTTGCTCAGAAAACTGCTAATTAGTTTTACAGCGCTTCTCCTTTTTACGGGAGAGGCGCTTTCCGCTGTGTATGTCTACGAGGTTACAACCGTAAGCCGCCGCTTTCAGACCGCCTCCATGCTCGGTCCGAAAGCTTTTCTGTTTCATAACGGCGGAAGCGATATAATCAAAAATCTAAAAATTGTTCAGAAATATCCCGGAAAAGATTTCAATAAAGCTCTGGAGGAAAACAGACTTGGGAATGCAAACTACCGTCCGCTTCTTTATCAGACTCCTCCTGCCGATTCTAATTATATCCGTTTTATCTGGTGGCGTTGAAAAAGCATCCGCAGACGGGCGAAAGCTTTTTCTTATCCACATCACCCGTGAGGGGAGTTCTGCTGTGACCACAATGCACGTCAGAGCAGAGGATATTGATGAGGCAAGAAGCCAGATCGTTCTCAACGGGTGGAAGCTTATAAGGATAGAGGAAAAAGAACTTACCGAACCGGATTACTCCGGTCATAAATTCCGCTATACAGGCAATTCTCCGGCTAAAGCGGCTGATATGCAGTCAGATGCGAAAAATGCTGCCTCACAGAATTCAGATCTTCCTGACGGTTCACCGGCTCTTCTTGCAGATGATAATTATACTTATATAGGCACACTCTATTTTGATATTGGTGAATTTCATGCTGAGGTACCGGCGCAGCTTGGTACAAAGATAGCCTCACTGCGGGACTCAGGAGAGTATCTTATTCTGGGGCATACGGATACTCTTCGTGTTATGGAGAATGACCGCTTTGACACCAACTTCGACCTTGCCCGAAAAAGAGCGGATTATCTGAAAACGATTCTGGAGCAAAACGGTATATCTTCAGTTAATATTGCAGCGCAGGGGATGGGGACTCTTATGCCTGCTGCGGAAAATACAAAGAACGGGCAGCCCATGAACAGGAGAGCGGATCTTTATGAACGAAAATGACGGCATAAGGTATGAGGATTTTTACAATATCAGCCTGAAGAATTTTTATGAGCTGATAACGGAAATCCTTCACGACTTTCACTTTGCTGTACACAGATCTGTTTTTGACGGACAGGGGAAACGCCGTATTGAGATATGGCGGTCATCAAAGGATGAAAATGATAATGCCCTTGTATGGCTCGAGATTGTTGAAGGGGAAAAAGAACTTGACCCATATATAAGCACAGACGTTCTTCGTACCATGAATGAAGAGAATGTTATTAAACTTTTCTTCTTTACCAACGGCTCTCTTGAAAAGAAAGAGAAAGAGGTTCTGGATGGCCGTGACCATTATATATTCACCCCCACCGATATAATGGAAACCATAAATGCCCTGGAAAAAAAGAAAAAGTACAAACACCAGAAAAAAAGAAAATCAAAGGGTGTTCCCAGCGGTTACACAGTCCTGAAAAATTATCTTAAAGCCAGACAGACCGAAAGAGGCTCTGTTACTGTGCCCACAAGTAAGGTGACAATGGTCACTGAAAAATACACCAAGCTTGCCCGAGGTAAATACACCAAGCTTGCACGAGGTATTCTGGAGGAGATAGATCTCCTTGAGGATATCAACAATATAACCCCTGAGATCAGGGAGAAGTTCAAGAAAATTCAGCATGATATTCTCCCGGAAGTGCTTAAAGTCTCAGTCTTTAAGTTTACTGATAAATTTACCGATGTAAAAACAAGACTGTTCTCTCTGCTGCAGTATCTGCTTATTTATATAGGCGCAGTGGTTGAGTACGAATCGGAAGACGAGATGAAGCGCAGCCGTGAGCAGGTGGAGCTGGATCTTGAATATCTTGAAGGGATGGAAAGCAACGTTGATGAATATAAAGTTACTCTTATGGAAAGGGCACAGAAGATAGCGTGGAAGCTTCTTTATATGTCACTTGCCATAATAGCTTTTTTCAGCGTTTTTTTCCTGATCATGATGAACGATTAGGTTTAATGACCTTAACTGTTTCTAATGATACTGAATTTTGTTATAACAATAATTACGCTGAGATTGGCGCTAGGCAGTGAAAAACCTGAAAATTCCTGATAAGAGTGGTATTATTTGTTAACTTTGAAGGAGCATTATATTATAATCAGGCTAACTGTCTGCGGTATTTTATGCGGAAAATAAAAAAATAACGGCTGGAATAGATGGAGTTTAACCAGGAAATTCTCAACTACATGAACGAAATAGTCATGGTAGTAAATGACAGGTACGAGATACAGTTCTGCAGTACCCCTATGAAAAACCTCACAGGGAAGACATCTGACAGACTTATGGGCAAGAAATGCCACCTTGTCATATTCAACAGACTGGAACCCTGCCCCAACTGCCAGCTTGAGATGCTGAAGAACGGGAAGATGGCTGTTGATATTGAGCATGACACCATCACCCACAGAGGTTTCCGCAAACTGTATTCTTCAAAATTCCAGAAGCTTTCCGACGGAATGTATGCGGAAATAATGGATGACATCACAAGCACAAAGAAGCTTATAGATAAGCTCACCCACCATACAAAAGAACTTAAGGCGTCCAATGTTATCCTGAATCTGCGAAGAAAAGAAACTGAGAAAGAACATAATTATCCTGAATCTGCGAAGAAAAGAAACCGAGAAGGAACATAAGTTCATAATGAATACCGTCAACTCACTCAATGAGGGGGTTATGGTGGTGAACCCTGATTTCTCGGTAAATATCGCCAACCAGAATCTGATTGAGATGTCAAAACAGAGCGGCTCTGACATCAGACCGGAAAAATGCTATGAAATGTATGGTTATAAGGAACAGTGTAAAGACTGCCCTATGCTTGATAAAAAAGTTACACGCTCTTTCAGGGAAGCATTCGGCAAAAAGCTTACGGTAAATTTTAACCGTTTTGATCAGTATATTGTTGAAAGTATAAGGGACACAACCAAAGAGCTTAAGCTCATCGACGAGATAAAAAGCCAGCAGGCTGTCCTTGAGGAAAAACAGAGGCAGATGTCTCTGCTTAACAAGGACCTTCTCCGGATGAACGAAAGGCTGAAGGAAGCGCAGAGGATAATTGATGAGGAATTAAGGCAGGTGGGAGAAATTCAGGCAAGCCTTCTTCCCGAAACTCTGCCTAAGATAACTGATTATGACTTCGGCGCTTTTTACACTCCTGCGGAGCATGCCGGCGGCGACTACTATGACTGCATAGAGATGAGCAACGGATACTGGGGTCTGGGTGTTGCCGATGTTTCCGGGCACGGAATCCCCGCATCTGTTATAATGGCTATAACAAGAGCAATAATGAGATCTTACACCTATGACATAGTGGCTTCTTCCGAAGCGCTTGCGATGGTGAACGAGATCCTTTGCGATAATATACACACAAATGACTTTGTTACTATGTTTTATGTGGTGCTTGACTCAAAGTCCGGCAGATGCAACTTCGCCAGCGCAGGGCATAACCCTATGCTGTTTTATGACAAATCTGAGATGCTCGTCCGCAAAGTGACAGCACAGGGGCTTTTCCTCGGTGCTTTTGACAGTGTGGACTATGATCAGGGCGAATTTGAGATGGATTCCGGCGACATTGTTTTCATGTACACAGACGGACTGAACGAAGCAATGAATGGGCAAAGGGATCAGTACGGCTATGACAGGCTGATTTCAAAAATAATGATGTTCAGCGAACTGCCCGTGAGCGAGATGATTAGAAACATTATGGATGATGTGAAGCTCTTCGCCGACGGAATACCGTTCGAGGACGATATAACCATACTGGCATTCAAAAAGATTTAGGAGGCAGCCATGTTCGACGTTCAGGGTAAAAACGGGAAGCAGGTAGTTTACATCAAGGGCGAAGTAAATGCCCAGACAGGCGGGGAGCTTAAGAAAAAAGTGCTTGATATGTTCGCATCTCACAATGCGGCAGTCCTTTCATTTAAAGGCGTTGTATATATGAACAGTTCCGGTCTCAGGGAGATCATAGATTTGCTTAAAAATGCGAATAAAATGAAAAAAGAACTCGGTCTCTGCGAAATGTCTTCAGACATCAGAGAAATGTTCGCATTCACCGGTCTTGATAAGGTTTTTAAAATTTATGAAACAGAGGCGCAGGCGCTGGGGTAAAAAATGAGCGTTGAACTCACCAGAAATAAAGACACTCTCCGTGTCGTCATTGGCGCAGAAAATCATGTTGAAGGACTCAATGAAGGTCTGGCTGCTGTAAGGAGCGAAAGCGGAGTTTACAAGGTTATTCTCGATCTTAAAAACTGTCTTTTCCTGCAGAGCAAATCTCTGGCGACAATCCTTGCGTTTAAAAAAGAGATTCAGAAAAATAAGGCAGAGCTTCTGCTTGTAAACGTGAGCGAGGAAGTGCATCAGCTTTTTGAAATGACAAATCTGCTGCCGCTGTTCACTATTTCTCAGGACTACACTTCTTTTACTGCTGATGAGCTTCTGGAAAAGTTTTTTGATCCCGAAGAGGCTGACAGGGTTTCCGACTTTATAGCAGAAAACTACACGGATGATATAAAAGCAAGACTTTATGACGCTCTTGCCATGGATGATCCGCTGCTGAAGGAATATGCAGTGCTTACCATAGGCAAAGCACATGACTATGATGCCACTGCTAAGATAAAAGAGTGTCTGGACAGCGATTCAGGTTCGGTTGTCAGGGCGGCAATTCTGGTTCTCGGCTGGTTCGGGGAAGTGTCCGTCAGGGATCGGCTTTATGAGTTCCTCAAAAGCTCAGTCAGTGATGTTGCTGAAGCCGCTGCGGGCTCAATCGCTCTTTTGGCTGATGATTCAGATGCGGATAAAATAGGCATTCTCCTCAAGTCAGATTCACCACGCCTTAGAATTGTTGCTGCGCAGGCTTTATCTCTTATAAACGATTCACAGAGCTATTCTATTCTCCTTGAACATCTCAAAAAGGAAAAGAATGAGGATGTGCGTGCGTTCACAGTGAAAAGTCTTGCCGGTTTTAACAAGCCCGGTGTGGCAGATATTCTTCTTGCCGGTTTTGATGATGAGTCGATCAAGGTGCGTGAGGCATCTGCGGGCGGTCTCGTCAGAATCAAAGCAAAGGACAAGGTTGAGGAAATCCTTAAGCGTATTACAGATAAAGACAGCTGGGTAGGTTATTTTGCAGTGAAGGCTCTGGGCGAAATGCACAGTGAAGTCAGTGCGGAAAGGCTCATTGAGGCGTATGCCGCAGTTGAGGAAAATGTACGTCTGGCTATAATTGAAGCTCTCGGCAAAATAAAGTATGACTCTTCTCCTTTTTTGCAGGGGCTTGTTAAGGACGACAATGAGGATGTGCGTAAAGAGGTTCTCGGTGCTTTGATGAAGATCAAGCCGGACGCTGCTGCTGCCACAGCAGAAAAACTTGTTGGCAGTGATGAAAGCTGGCTTGTGCGTTTTAAGGCAGTTGAAATTCTCGATACCATAAAACCGGAAGGCTACAAGGATGTTCTCCGCAGCAGGATTACCGCTGAGGACAACAAATATGTGCGTGAAAAGATTCAGAATATACTGGAAGTGTTATGATTCAGCTCGGAACGATAAAAATAAAAGATGACGAGTTTGTTGAGTTAAAGGATATCATCTATAACAGTTCCGCTATATCTTTTTCCGACAGCAAAAAGTATCTTCTGGAGAACAGGCTGACGAAAAGGCTTCAGGAACTGAACTTCAACAGCTTCAAGGATTATATTTACTATCTCAAGTACAATATAAAGAAGAAAGAGGAGATGGAGATTCTCCTTAATCTTGTGACAATTAACGAAACTTATTTCCTTCGTGAAAGAGCGCAGATGGATTACATGATTAAAACAGTAATCCCTGAACTTCAGGCGAAGGGCAAGAGAAGTATCAAGATATGGTCTTCCGCCAGCTCCTCCGGAGAGGAAGCCTACTCAATGGCTATACTGCTGAATGAGGCAGGGCTTCTGAACAGGATGAATATTGAGATATACGCTTCAGATATTAACACCGAAGTGCTGGAAACGGCGAAACAGGGTGTATACCGCAGCGTGTCTTTCAGAGGGGTACCGCAGCAGATTGTGGATAAGTATTTCACTAAAGACGGCTTTTCTTTTAAGCTTGATCCTGCAATAGCCTCTCAGGTAAGGTTTTTTCAGGGCAACCTGCTGAATCCGCTGGTGGCTTCCAAGTTCGGTAAGGCGGATATTATCTTCTGCCGTAACGTGCTGATATATTTTGATATGGAAGCTAAAAAGAAAGTTATAGAAACTTTCCACAAGGCTCTAAATGATCCGGGTTATCTTTTCCTTGGTCACTCTGAGACTTTGAATAAAATAAGCGAAAAATTCCAAATGAAGAATTTCGGCGGCGGCATAGTCTACCTGAAATAAGGTTAATATCCTAACACTCCCAGGATGGGAGTGCGCCGTGCGCAGCGAAGCCGCATTGATTGCGGCGCGAGCGTGTACGTCAAACCGACAGGATGTGCGGTTTGGCGCTGTAATTATCGCCTGCTTCTGTTGCGCTTTTATGCGTATCGGCTAATTTATATAATATGAATTTAAGCCGATAATAAAGGTACATGTATCATAGGGCGGTTAATCCCGCCCCTTGAACATATTCAGAAGGGGCAAACTCCCTTTTCTGAACCCTTATTAGCAGGAGGTCTGTATGGCTCCCGGTCCCATAGATGTTCAGGTTATTATGAATAAAACCCCTGTGACTGAGAAGGTTCAGGAGGTTATGGAAAGAAACGCAGAACAGCGCCATGCTCATCTGGCTTCTGAAATGGCGAGACAGAATGAGCAGAATACCCGTTCGGTTACAAACGTCACGAAGTCTGATAATCCCAATATTGATGACAGAAACCGCAAGAAACGTGAACAGAAAAAGAAGAAGAAAGCACCGCCGGAGAGTAAATCCGGTCATTATATAGATATCGAGGCATAAGCAGTGACAGTCCGAGCCAGACTAAGCATAATATATCCTGACGACATAAGAACCGTTTACGGTCTTATAACCTCAAAAGCACCTCTTGTGCTTCAGTTTGGTTCTTACTCACCTTCTATGACTCAAGACTGTCTTGATATGACTTTACAGTGGCATGAGGCAGGCGCTTCAAAGTGTATGCAGGTGGAGTTTTTAAAGGCTGAAGGCAACCTGGTGTCCTTCAAAGCTGTAAAAGATCTGCGTGGAAAGGCGGACTGCGCCCACAGAGTCGAATACAAAGGTTCGTTCGATATAAAAAAAATCACTGCTGATGAGTATTCATCATACGCACGCAGGGCAGAAAGGCTTAATTCCGCCAATAAAAACAGTATCGTAAACAAGATTCAGTCTATAATCCCCAATGAAAGTATAAGTAATCAGCATCTTTTCAAATTTCTAATAGAGATGGACGCCAAGCTGGATAAGCTTATATACCTTGCCGAATCTGAAAGCAGGGTAAATGACCTGACGACCACAAAGGCACTGTATATCAGCAGCGAAGGCTGTGGATTTTTCACAGGTGATGCCATCAAAATAGGCGATCTGTTTTTTATTGAAGCGAGAGCCTTTGATACGGGCGGCAAACTGCGCTTTGCAGCCGTGGGGAAAATAAGCGGCGGAAGAAAAACGAAACTCGGCATACTGGCTGATCTTGAGTTTACAGATATGGAAGAAGCTGTTAAGGAAAATATTATAAGATATGTTTTTGAGAAAGACCGTGAGCTTCTGAAAGAGGCAAGGGATAAATGAGCAATTCAACTGTTTTGATAATTACCCACATCGTGCTGCTTGTGCTTGTGCTTGTTATTGCGGCTCTCGCTGCCAAAGTACGCAGACTTGAAAAAAAACTTATAGAAGTTACTCCTTCTGATCTTTATCCGTTTATAGAGGAGCTGCGGGAACTGGTTATCGAGAGCGAACGGATAGCCACCAAGCTTGATAATTCTATAAAAGAGAGAGAAAGCGTGTTGGAAGATCTCACCGTGCTTGCCGGCTCAAAGCTGGAAGACTACGGGCGTGCAGCCGAAAAAACCGTGAAGGAGAAAACCCTCAAAGAAAAAATAAGGGAGCTTGCGGAAGATGGTATGCCTGATTCTGACATAGCGAGAAAGCTGGGCATTTCCACTACAGAGGTCAAGATAGTCCGCAGTATGGACGCATGAAAATATTCTCTTCCGGTCAGTTCGGGTTCACCGATCAGAGCGGCAAACTCCTTGAACTTATGGAAGGTGAAAAACTGGGCGGTTCTGTTGTGCGGAGAATGAACAACGGAATGTACCTCATAAACTTAAAAGGGCGTCAGGTAACTGCCCAGCTTGACACAGAGCTGGGTGACAGCACACGTTTTCGGGCGCAGGTAGTCCGCAACGGTTCACAGGTCGAGCTTAAAATAATCAGAAACTTTGAAGACGGCTTTAATTCTGCCGTGGTAAAGAACACATCCCCCGGTGTGCAGACGCAGGACGGGGCTGATGCGGTTATATTCCGCCTGCTTAAGGGGACTATTCCCGGTGCCAAGGAAGGGGACAGCCTGAATCTGAATATTGTCCGAACCATGGGTGACGGGCTTAAGCTGCTGGACGCTGCCGGTTATCTTTTTAAGGCTGATATAGGGCAGACAGTGCTGAACAGCCTCAAGGCTCTGGTTTTAAAAACAGAGCCGTTTCTGGAACTTATGGTGATGAAAAATCCGCTAGAGAGCCTAGACCCTCTTATGGTTAAAACAGAAGTTGGAAAGTTTGATTTCACAGCCCTTTTAAAAAGTACCGGAAAATTTTCCAATATAAATCTCCTGAACCTGTCTGCGGATGACATAAAAGCTGCTCTCAAGGAGAGCGGAGTGTTCTTTGAACACAAGCTTGCAGGAGGAGAAAAGGTTACGGGTGATGAAAAATTCCGTGCCTATACTGAAAGGGATGTTCCGGCAAGGGAGGCAATAACCAGGCTTCAGCTTGTTAATGTCCTTATGGCAGACGGACTTGTGAGCTATTTAAAAACGCAGAATGAAGATGTGAGCGATGCTCTTGTCAGATACAAAAAAGATGACAAGGGGGGCGGAATAATGTATATCTCCCTTGAATTCAGCAAAATAGGCAGAACATTCATAACTATAAGGCAAATTAAAGATATGTTTGATATACTGGTGAAGAGCGAAGCGGATATATCTGAGATGCTAAAAGGCATAGAAGTCGAAAACGCCCTGATCCGCTGGAAAAAATATGAACCTGATGATGAATCGGTGTTCGAAGTTAAGAAAGATACAGCACAGCAGTTAGGAGGTTTTGACGCTACGGCATGAAAGAAAAATTAACTGAGATCCTTTCCTATATAAATCTGCCCCTTGAGAATCTGATTAAAGCGGGTGTGATTTTAGGTTTTGTTTTCCTCGCTTATGCTATACCCCGTTTTTTTATATTAAAGGTTATCAATGCCGCTGTTAAGCGCAGTGCGGTTCAGTGGGATGATGTGCTTCTTAAGCATAAGGTGTTTAATATAATTTTCACACTTCCCCCTGTTTTTGTTATCCATTACGGGCTTCAGTTTTTTCCTTCTGTTCAAACACCTGTCATGCGCCTGCTGAATGTATATATCACACTGATGGTGGTTATATTCGCCAGACGTATTCTGCGTTCTGTTGTTGAGGTCTATGAGCGTTATCCCATATCCGCCACAAGACCCATGAGAGGCTATGCCCAGCTTGTTGAGATATTTGTTTTCTTCATGGGCACCATACTGGTGATATGCTTCTTCCTTGGTAAATCCCCATGGGCTATCCTCAGCGGGATAGGAGCGATGACAGCCATCCTCATGCTGGTTTTCAAAGACACCATCATGAACTTTGTGGCTAGTCTGCTTATAATATTTAATGACCTTATACATGTCGGTGACTGGATCGAGGTTCCTGGAACTGATGCAGACGGCACAGTGATAGAAATGGCGCTGCATACTGTAAAGGTACAGAACTTTGATAATACGATCGTGACTATACCGACCCACAAGCTCATAGACGGTTCCTTTAAGAACTGGAGGGGCATGAGTGAATCCGGTGGAAGAAGGATAAGGCGTTCTATCCTGATAGATCAAAAAAGCATCCGTTTTTTAACAGACGAAGATATTAAAAAGCTCAGTTCTGTCGATGTTCTCAAGGAATACCTCAGCCGTAAGCAGGATGAAATAGGCAAAGCAAATGAGAATATAAACTCTCAGAGCGTTGTAAACGGCAGACACCTTACGAATATCGGCACTTTCAGAGCATACATTCTTGAGTATCTCCGCATGAAAAAAGAGATAGACAAGGACATGACCTTTCTGGTAAGACAGTTAGCTCCTACGCCCCAAGGGCTGCCCCTTGAGGTATATGTGTTTTCCAATGATACAAACTGGGTAAACTATGAGGGCATTCAGTCCGACATTTTCGATCATTTGCTTGCTGTTATTACAGAATTTGACTTGAGAGTGTTTCAGTCTCCCAGCGGATATGATGTTTCGGAGCTTGCCGATAAACTTAGCATTAAATGAATTAACGGCTGATTAAAACAAACAGTAATTATTTTTTCCGATTATAAAGAAAAAACTTGTTTTGTTTATAACGATATTTTATATTCTTTCAAACGTTAGCCTGTTATTATAAGAATAAACGTTGTGCCTGTGCGGTTTTGCACACTATATGTTTCATTAGCCCCTAATGGGTATTTAAGGAGTATTTTATGGTTTATAAGCCGGATGTAAAGCCTGTTCAGTCAGTTTATCATGCGCTTCAGCTTTTTGAAGTGTTCAGAACTGCTGAAAACAAAGACGAGTTTGGTGTTACCGAGCTTAGTAAGTCTCTGGGGCTGCACAAAAACAATGTGTTCAGGCTGCTCGCTACCCTCGCTTCAAGAGGTTATATAGAGCAGAACTACAATACAGAGAACTACCGTCTGGGGATCGGTATTTTTAATCTGGGACAGAAGTTTGTTAGCAAACTCGGCATTCTCAAGCTCTCCAGACCCTTTATGGAGAAAATAGTTGCCGAAGTCAACGAATCTGTTTACATAGGCATACTCCGTGAGGGTAATGTTATCTATCTGGATATGGTTGAAACCAACCTCCCCGTGAGAGTTGTTTCCCGTGTGGGTAAAGATGTCCCCGCCTACTGCACTGCCATCGGTAAGGTTCAGCTTGCTTATTCTTCCGAGGAAGAGATAAACAAGATTTACATGGGCGCAAGGCTGAAGAGATACACTGATACCACAATCACATCGCTTCCTATTCTCAAGAAAGAGCTTAGAGGCGTAGCGGATAACGATTTTGCCATTGATAATCAGGAATTTGAGGAAAGGGTGCGCTGCGTTGCCGTCCCTGTTAAAGATTATCTGGGGATACCTGTTGCAGCTCTGAGTGTTACCGGACCTGCATGCAGGATGACTGATGAACGACTCATGAACCAGATTCTGCCTGTGGCAAGAAAATATGCCCGTGAGATAAGCAAGCGCTTAGGCTTTCACGAGTAAGATACAAGCAAAGCCCCGCACTAGCGGGGCTTTTTTTATCTGTCGCAATTATATTTCACATCAAACTCCTGATCACTCATAAGAAACAGGAAAATTGATTCCACTATCCCAATCAGCCCCGGAATGAATGTCCAGCAAAGAAGAAGATAGACTATTCCCCAGCCGGCTTTACCCAGATAAAACTTGTGTATTCCGAACCCGCCTAGAAAAAAAGCGAGTAATGCCGCTGCCAGCCTGTTTCGGTTCGGATACTGCCTTACGCCGCATTTAGGGCATATTTCAGCATTCCGCCTTATGGGTTCACCGCATTCCGTGCAGTATTTAATACCTTGTTCTTTTGGTGTCATTTCTTGTCTCCGTTTTTAGCGCAGTGCATAAAAAAAGCCGCCCCCCTTTACGGGAAGCGGCTTGGGGTAATTTTTTAAAAGTTTAAGCAGTGCTTAGGCAATTGCTTTTGCTTCCTTTTTGTTCATTATAACGTAAACAAGGGCAGCCGCAACACATATTGAAGAATATGTACCGAAGCCTATTCCCACAAGAAGAGCCAGAGCAAATCCGTGGATTACCTCGCCGCCGAATATGAAAAGTGCAAGCACCGCAAGGAGCGTTGTGCCTGAAGTAAGAACTGTTCTGCTCAGTGTTTCGTTGAGGCTTATGTTCAGCACTGTTTTAAGCGACATGGAGCTGTCAGCTTCTGTTTTCATTTTTTCACGGACACGGTCAAAAACGATAACAGTATCGTTAATGGAGTAACCTACGATAGTGAGGAGAGCCGCAACTATGGTCAGGTTAATCTCTTTACCCATGAGGCTGAAAATACCGAGGGTAATGATCACATCATGGAAGAGTGACACAACAGCACCCACAGCGAAAACAAGCTTAAAGCGCAAAGCGATATAAATCAGCATGCCAATAAGGGCATAGATAACGGCGTATATAGCCTTTGTTTTGAGCTGTTCGCCAACCTGCGGACCAACCTGCTCAACACGAACTATATCAACCTTGCCGTCACTGAAAGTCTGCACCAGAGTGTTTTTTATGTCATTGGAGACTTCGTCAAGCTGTCTTTCTGATTTTTCGATGCGTATAAGTACATCATGAGCATCGCCGAAGTTCTGTATGACTGCTTCACCCATGCCGATTTCGTTCATGGCCTTTCTGACATCATCAAGGTTGGGTTCCTGCTCAAATTCCGCCTGAATAACTGTACCGCCTGCGAAATCTATGCCGTAGTTGAAACCTTTGGTCATTATGACCGCAACACCTATCAAGGTAAGTATGATGCTGACAGTGAAGTAGTATTTTGTATAGGAAAGGAAATCTATCCTTGTTCCGGGTTTAATTATCTCAAACATCGTCATTCCCCCCTATATGCTCACGGATTTAGTTTCACTGCCGCCGAGCATTGTGGCGAAAATAGTTCTGGTGAAGAACAGTGCAGTGAACAGGGATGCGAGAATACCGATTGAGAGGGTAACAGCAAATCCTTTTACTGGTCCTGTTCCGAACTGGAAGAGAACAATCGCTGCGATTATCGTAGTAAGGTTTGCATCTATGATTGTGGAGAACGCTTTTTCATAGCCGTATTCAATGGCATTAAGAGGCGTTCGTCCCATCCTGAGTTCTTCTCTGATTCGCTCAAATATGAGAACATTGGCATCCACAGACATACCTATAGTAAGGATGAGTCCCGCAATACCCGGCAGGGTAAGGGTTGCCTGAAACTGGCTCATAACGGCGAAGATCAGCAGAAAGTTGAACAGTAGAGCTGTGTTTGCAACAAGCCCTGAAACTCTGTAGTATACTCCCATGAAGATAATGATCGCTGCAACACCGATAATTGCCGCTTTGAGACCTGCGTTGATGGAGTCCTGTCCGAGTGAAGGTCCCACTGTTCTGTTCTCTTCAATTGATACAGGAGCGGGAAGGCTTCCAGCTCGGAGAACAATTGCTACTTCCTTTGCCTCCTCAAGGGTGCCGATACCGTCAATTATTGCGCTTCCGCCTGCGATTTTTGATTTGATTACAGGTGCGGAGTAAACATTGTCGTCAAGCACTATCGCCATTCTTCTGTTTACGTTCTGACCTGTGATCTCTTCAAAAAGCTTGCTTCCTGCTGAATCCAGCGTGAACTGAACAGCGGGAAGGTTATTCTGCGTGAAGGAAACATTGGCGTCCACAAGGTAATCCCCTGTGAGTACAGCCTCTCTCTTAAGCACGAAGGGTACGCTGCTGAGAACCTTACCTGTGTTTTTATCTGTAATTTTCTGATAAAGAAGAATTGAGTCAAAGGGTATATTGCCGTTTACAGCGTCTTCGGGGTTTACAGTTTCATTTACTATATGGAACTTAAGCTGTGCGGTTCTTCCTATGAGGCTGATCGCCCTTTCGGGGTCTGTGACACCGGGAAGCTGCACAACAACTTGATTCCTTCCCTGTCTCTGGATTATAGGTTCGGAAACACCGAATTCATCGATTCTGTTTCTGACAACCTCAAGAGACTGATCAACTGCGTATTCCTTTATCTGCCTCACAGCCGCGGCATTAAAGCGGTAGCTGAGGATATTATTACCGGAGGAAGCTACTTCCTCCAGTGTGTCATATCTTTCAGCGATGATCTTTTTGACTTTGTCAGCATCGTCTGTGTTATTAAGAGCGATGTTGATTCTGCCTTTATCATCCATCTGTACATAGCCGAAATTAACAGATTCAGCGGCAAGCTCTTTTCTGATTTTTACCGCAAAACCTTCAAGCCTGCCTTCAACGGCTTTGTCGGTATCCACGCCGAGGATGACGTGCATACCGCCCTGAAGGTCCAGTCCGAGTTTCATGCTCTTGCCGTAAGGCAGAACGGAAATGACAGCCCAGACCGCTACAATCAAAATGATGATCCATCTGGTCCTTGTTTTCATTAGGTTTATTTCTCCCCGGCAGCGACAGAAGCCACACCGCTTTTAGCGGCTTTGATCTTAACGCCGTCAGCAATTTCGACTATAAAAGTGTTCGGATCAGCGATTCTTTCTATTTTGCCGTATATACCGCCGGCAAGGATAACTTCGTCGCCTGCTTTAAGCGCATCAAGCATTTCAGCGTGTTTTTTCTGTCTTTTCTGCTGGGGTCTGATAAGCAGAAAGTAGAATATCGCAAAAATGAGAATAAGGGGTAGAAGCTGTATTAATGCTCCGCCCTGAGAGGGCTGTGCGTTTGCAGCCAACATAGTACCGTTAAACATTGTCTCCTCCGAAACTGATTTTATCCAGAATTTCCTTTTTGAAATCCTCAAAGAACCCATTATTTATAGCATTTCTTGACCTTTTTACAAGAGAAAGATAGAAATGCAGATTGTGGATAGAGTTGAGTTTTAAGGCAAGAAGCTCGCCTGATTTATAGAGATGGCGAAGGTATCCCCTTGAAAAATTGCGGCATGTGTAGCAGTCGCATTCTGCATCCACTGGTTCATCGGAAAGTCTGTGCCTTGCCGCTTTTATGTGGAGCTTGCCGTTATTTGTGAAAAGCAGGGCATTGCGTGCGTTTCTTGTGGGCATTACGCAGTCGAACATGTCCACGCCTCTTTCTATGCCGTTAAGCAGATCCTCCGGTGTTCCCACACCCATGAGATAGCGGGGTTTGTCCGCAGGCATATAGTCGGTTATGTAATCGGTGATTTCATACATAGTGGGGATATCCTCTCCCACACTTAATCCACCTATGGCGAATCCGTTAAACGGGAGAGCGCATATCTGTTCTGCACTGCGTTTGCGGAGGTCTGGGAATACTCCGCCCTGAATTATGCCGAATAATGCCTGATCGTCCCTTGTTTTCGCCTTAAGACATCTTTCTGCCCAGCGTGTAGTAAGCTCAAGGGATTTTTCAACATATGTTTTTTCGCTGGGATAAGGCACACACTCATCGAATGCCATCATGATGTCTGCGCCGATTTTCTGCTGGATCTCCATGGATTTTTCCGGAGATAAAAACAGCTTGCTGCCGTCAAGATGGGATCTGAACTCGACCCCTTCCTCGCCTATTTTATTCAGCTTGGCAAGGCTGAAGACCTGAAACCCGCCGCTGTCTGTGAGTGTTGGTTTATTCCAAGAATTAAACTTCGCCAGACCGCCGAAGTGCGCCACTGTGTCCTCTCCCGGACGCAGGTGAAGATGATAGGTGTTTCCCAGAATGATCTGGGCACCGATTTCATCCAGCTCACGGGGGGCGATTCCTTTGACGGAACCAACAGTGCCCACGGGCATGAATATGGGGGTCTCTATCTCCCCGTGCGGAGTGACAATCCTTCCCGTTCGGGCTTTTGATTTCTCACTCGTTTTTTCCAGTGTGAATTTAAACATTATTTTCCCTGTTTTTTGTTATTGGTCTTAAATGAAGTCTATCGTATAAACATTGCATCGCCGTAGCTGAAAAATCTGTATTTTTCTCTTACAGCGTGTGCATATGTTTCAAGCATAAATTCTCTTCCGGCAAAGGCGCAGACGAGAACAAACAGAGTTGATTTCGGCAGGTGAAAGTTGGTGATCAGTGCATCCGCCGCTCTGAACTCGTATCCCGGTCTTATGAAAATATCTGTTGAGCCGCTTCCTGAACGGGTTATCCCCTTTTCATCAGTTGCAGACTCCATTGTGCGCATTGCGGTGGTTCCCACACAGATCAGCTTACGCCCGTCTTTCTTTAGGCTGTTGATCTTATCCGCAGTCTCCCCGCTCACATTATACTGCTCGGAGTGCATATGGTGATCCTCAAGATGCTCGGACTTCATCGGGCGGAAAGTGCCGATGCCCACATCAAGTGAGACCTCAAGAACCTCGACCCCTTTTGATTTCAGCGCACCAAGTGTATCTTCTGTGAAGTGGAGTCCGGCTGTGGGTGCAGCTACGGATTTTGCTTCCTTGGCATAAACCGTCTGGTAGCGGATTTTATCCTCTGCGCTGTCATCTCGGCGGATATACGGAGGCAGAGGAACGTGCCCCCATCTTTCCATGACTTCTTCCGGAGTATGGGTGAGAAAGCGTACCATACGCAGACCGTCATCAAGGAACTTTTCTATCCTGATTACGGCTTCACCCACCGTGACTTCCGTGCCTTCCTTAACTTTTCCGCCTGTAAGGGCAGTGAAGGAATCGGATGAAAGCTTATTCAGAAGGAAAACCTCAACCTGTCCGCCTGTGGACTTAAAGCCTTCCAGCCGGGCATTCATAACACGGGTGTTGTTGATTACAAGGAAATATTCATCATCGATAAGTTCAGTGATTCCGCCGAACATCAGATCTTTAACCAGTCCTTTCCTGTCGGCAAGAAGCAGACGTGAGCCGCCTCTTGTTTCGGACGGGTACTGGGCTATAAGTTCCTCTGGCAGCGGAAAATCAAACAGTTCCGCAGGGGTTTTCATTAAACGTTCCGTTTTATGAATTCCTTTACCGCTTCCGTATCATTTGAAATATCTTCAACCTTACGGGGCAGACCTTCAAGCTTAAGGATTCCGGCGGGTTTTTCAGGCTCTATACCCGCAGACTTCACCACAACATCAGGGAATTTTGCAGGATGAGCCGTTGAAAGGCAGATTACCGGGGAGTCTGTATCAAGTTTCAGCCCTGCGGCGACTCCGCAGGCTGTGTGCGGGTCTATTATATAGCCGGTATTTTTATAGAATGAGGCTATGACTTCTTCGGTTTCGTCATTTGAGGCGGAATACGTACCGAATTCCTCCTGAACTTTGGCAATATCAGAAGGAGGGAAGGTGATCCCTTTTTCGGCTTTCAGTGTTTTCATTAGCTGCTCAACCTTTGAGGCATCCTTATTATAAAAGAAATAAAGATAACGTTCAAAATTGCTGGCTATCTGTATGTCCATAGAAGGACTGTAGGTGGCTACAACTTCTTTGGATGTGTAATCCCCTTCGTTTATGAAACGGCTGAGGATGTTGTTTTCATTTGTGGCAAGTATGAATCTCTCAACAGGCAGACCCATCTGCTTTGCGTAGTATCCGGCAAAGATATTGCCGAAGTTCCCTGTAGGAACGACAAAAACAGGTCTTTTACCGTTTTCTGCTGCTCGGAATGAACACCAGAAGTAATACACTACCTGAGCCAGAACCCGTGCCCAGTTAATAGAGTTGACTGCTCCGAGGGAGTAATCATGCTTGAATTTGAGATCCCCGAATATCTCTTTGACGATATTCTGACAGTCATCAAATGTGCCGTGAACTGCGAGATTAAAAACATTTTCATCTGTCACGGAGGTCATCTGCATTTCCTGAACAGGGCTTACCCTGCCTTTGGGGTGCAGGATAAATATGCGGATGTTTTTGCGCCCACGTACGCCGTAGATTGCTGCGCTTCCTGTGTCTCCGCTGGTGGCTCCGACTATATTGAGCCTCTCTCCCCTTTCCTCCAGTATATGCTCAAACAGGTTTCCGAGAAACTGAAGGGCAATATCCTTAAAAGCAAAGGTAGGGCCGTGGAATATTTCGGCAATGTACAAACCGCCCTTTTTGACAACGGGGATAACTTCTTCCGTGTCAAAGGCGGCGTAGCTTTTTTCAATTATTTTTTTCAGCTCCGCAGGCTCGATGTCCGTGGCGAAGCGGCTTATGATCTCGTAAGCAAGCGAGGGATAGTCCAGTGCGGAAAGTTTCGTGAGTTCCTCCGTTGTGAAGGAAGGAACACTTTCAGGCACAAGCAGACCGCCGTCATCGGCAAGTCCCATCATGACCGCATCTTTAAAAGAAACAGCGGGAACTTTCCCCCGTGTGCTTACGTATCTCATAATATTAACCTACAAGCTCAAGAGCGGAGAAAAAGTAAGCAATTTCTGTAGCTGCTGTTTCGGGAGCATCAGAGCCGTGAGTGGCGTTGTTGTCGATATTTTTGCCGAATTCTTTTCTCAGTGTGCCTTCAGCCGCTTCTGCGGGGTTAGTGGCGCCCATGAGGTTTCTCCATTCCTTGATGGCTCCGTCTTTTTCAAGAACCATAACAACACAGGGACCGCTGCTCATGAAATTAGTGAGATCATTGAAAAAGGGTCTTGCGCTGTGAACAGCGTAGAAGCCTTCCGCTTCTTTTTTTGACATGAATATTTTTTTAAGTGCAACTATTTTGAATCCTTCCTTTTCGATGCGGGCAAGGATGTTGCCGGTGTTGCCTGCTGCTGTTGCATCAGGTTTTACTATTGCGAAAGTTCTTTCCATTACAGACCTCCATATACTAAAGCAAGCTATATAAACAGAACTGAATAGAAAAATCAACCGTTTCAGGCGGATTTTGCGGGAAAATGGATGGGCGGTGCGGAAAAGACCGCCCGTTTATGGGTAAATCTTCTTTTATTCCAGTATCAGGGCAAGAAAAGACAGATTTTTGTCAGTCTTATTTGCTATTGAGTGAGCTTCACCCTTGGCGGTAATCATCATGTCACCCGGTGTCAGCACATCTTCATTTCCGTTATCATTCACTTCTGCGAAACCGTCCAGAAGAACATATATCTCCATATCTTTTTCATGGGTGTGATAACCGACTGATGCTTCGGGGGGAAGATCCATGAATGCAAAGGCGGTTATCTGCCCGCCGTATTGTTTGGCAGCCTCATAGGGTATCTGTACTGCTGTTCCCGTTCCCCCTCTGGGTTTTTCGATTTGTTTTGCTTCAATATCACTTACACGTACTATCATACAGCCTCCTTGGGTTTATACACGGACGTATAAATCATCTGAGCGTCAAGATAGTACAAATTACCTGTTTTGTAACCTTTTTCCTTCATAAACTGATACGCCAGTCTGCACTCTCTGCCTGATTTGCAGTAGAGAACAGTCATGCGGTCATCAATTAATTCAGGAACCAGTTTACGGAACGCATCAGGGGGTATGTTCTCTGCTCCTTTAAGGTGGTGCATTTTATAATGCGCCGAGTCAGAGAGATCGATTAATCGGAGATTTTTTTTGGTTTTGAGCATATTCATCAAAACGTCAAAGTCGATAGCGCCGCTTTCGATCTCTTCACTTCGGGTCATTCTGGTGTAAACATAAGAGAAACATACAAGAACCAAGGCTCCGCCCAGCCCGATTAATAAACTATGCAGCATAAAAGTCTCCATGAACACATGCTCTTAAATAATTATGCACAAATGATATGAAAAAATAAAGCGGAAATGAACCATGGAGTAAAAAAGGTTTTTAAAAAAACATTGTACAGAACCGGATGTTCTGATTAAAATCATGTATCATTTCTGTTAAGGAGATTATCCATTGAAAATAAGAGTCGGAAGCGGTTTTGACGCCCACAGGTTTGCGGACAACAGAAAACTTATAGTGGGAGGCGTTGATATCCCCTACGAAAAGGGACTTGACGGACACAGTGACGCTGACGTTCTGCTGCATGCGGTTACTGACGCCATAGCCGGTGCTGCGCTGCACACTGATATAGGAGGGCTGTTTCCTGACAATGACATTAAATATAAGGGCATAGATTCCCGGATTCTCCTGCGTGAGGCGGCGCGGCTGGCAGAGGAAAAAGGGTGGCGTGTGGTTAATGCCGACTCCACTATAATAGCCCAGGTTCCGAAAATGGCTCCTTATATATATGACATGCGTAAAAACATCGCCGCTGATCTTGATATAGATATAGATGAAGTAAGCGTAAAGGCAACCACCACCGAAAAGATGGGGTTCACCGGAAGAGGCGAGGGGATCGCAGCTTCCGCAACCGTTCTTATAGAAAAAAAATAATTTCATTGAGGTTGATATGAAGAGGATTTTAGTTTTCTTACTGCTGCTGACATCTGCGGCGGCATTTGCCGGTACTGTTAAGGTGGGAGCGTTGTTTTCCGTCACTGGTCCGGCCGGATATCTCGGTCTTCCCGAAAAACAGACGGTTGAAATGCTCGTGGAGCAGGTGAACGCTGCGGGCGGAATTAACGGTGACAAGGTTGAGCTTGTTTTTTATGACACTCAGGGAGATGAAAACAGGACATTGAGTTATTTTAAACGTCTCGCCACGAGAGACAAGGTTGCTGTTGTACTCGGACCCACAAGAACAGGGTCAACTCTTGTAATCAAAGATCTTGCTGAAAAGTTCGGCATACCGCTCATATCATGTGCCACAAGCCAGCAGATTGTTACACCTGTAAATAAGTTTGTATTCAAGACCGCACAGTCTGACACTCTCGTGGTTGAAAAGCTCTATGCTCATCTGGTGAGTAAAGGCAAAAAGAAGATAGCTATAATAACTGAGCAGAGCGGATACGGCACAACCGGAAGAGATGCTCTCCTTGAGGTCGCTCCCAAGTTCGGTGTTGATATAGTAATAGAGGAAAAGTTCCGTGATACGGATAAGGATATGACAAGCCAGCTTGCCAAGATTAAAGCCGCAGGGGCTGATGCGGTGATCTGCTGGGGTGTCGGTCCGGCTCCGGCTATAATCGCCCGCAATGCAAAAGCTCTGGGTATGGATAATATATATATGACACAAGGCGCAGCATCAGCAAGGTTCATTGAACTTGCAGGTGACGCCGCTGACGGTATCAAGCTTACAGCAGGCAGAATCATAGTGGCTGACCAGCTTGCTGAAGGTGACAGATATAAAAAGGTGCTTATCGACTATAAGAAAAACTTCGAGTCAAAG